>Ga0310696_10007633_pt1 | contig 12683 bp, 11 predicted proteins | sample AusTroGonzalo_MG_4_FD_203885 | JGI IMG/M metagenome (GOLD analysis project Ga0310696, IMG submission 203885) | Bovine rumen microbial communities from tropical cattle in Woodstock, Queensland, Australia - Gonzalo_02 (v2) (version 2) | ecosystem: Host-associated > Mammals > Digestive system >... | reverse complement strand
GGAAGATAGGGTGGACAACCCCGTGTCGCTCTACGCCGCCACCAAGAAGAGTAACGAACTCTTTGCCCACTGCTACAGCAAACTTTACAACATCCCCAGCACAGGCCTACGGTTCTTCACCGTCTATGGCCCTGCTGGTCGACCTGATATGGCTTATTTTGGCTTCACCAACAAACTTTTAAAAGGTGAAACTATTCAGATATATAATTACGGCAACTGCCGCCGTGATTTTACATACGTGGATGATATCGTGGAAGGCATCGTCCGTGTGATGGCAAAGGCTCCCGAGAAGAAGAATGGTGAAGATGGATTGCCAATACCTCCGTATGCAGTATATAACATTGGTGGCGGCCAGCCGGAGAACCTGCTCGACTTTGTGAACATTTTGCAAGAAGAGTTGTTGCGGGCAGGCGTATTGCCGCAGGACTACGACTTTGAAGCCCACAAGCAGTTAGTGCCAATGCAGCCGGGCGATGTGCCCACGACCTACGCCGACAGCACCGCCCTTGAGCGCGACTTCGGCTTCACACCAAAGATTACGTTGAGAGAAGGCTTACGTAAGTTCGCCGAATGGTATAAATCCTACTACAAACCTTAATGGGAAAGTTTTTAAGGAAAGGCAATGATGGATTCCGTGCCGCAAGGAATGGTGAATATGTGGATAAGAGTCATTTGATCGAATTGGTCAATGCCACTCTTAATTCAGAACGCCAGTTCACCTGCGTAAGCCGTGCCCGCCGCTTCGGTAAGTCAATCGGAGCCAGGATGCTGTATTCCTACTACGACCAGTGGAGTGCCGACAAGGAGCTTTTTTCTGGTTTGCAGATTGCCTCGTCGTCAACTTTCTCCACCCATTTCCGGCGTTATCCAGTGTTGTTTTTGGATATGACAGATTTTGTATCGCAGTATTATCAATCCAACGATATTGTAGCCAATATACAATCTGATGTTATCCAAGAGCTTAAAGAGGTCTTCCCGGATGTTCCATATTTCGAAGGATGTGGGTTGGCGGATTTTTTGTATGCTATAGCTTCTCAGCCTCGGCAGGAAAAGTTTATCATGATTGTTGACGAGTGGGACGCTATTTTGAGGGAATATCCCGAAGGAAGTGCGGTGTCGGAACAATACGTCAATCTGCTGCGGGGATTGTTCAAGTCAGACAAAGGTATGTCGACTTTCGCAGGCGTATATATGACCGGTATCCTGCCCATTAAAAAATACAAAACCCAGTCGGCATTGAATAATTTCCATGAATATTCAATGGTTCAACCAGGTCCGATGGCCGAGTGTTTCGGATTCACTTCCGACGAGGTTCGCAGTCTGTGTGAACAGCATGGCATGGATTATAAGGCACTCGAAGAGTGGTACGATGGCTATCAGATAGGCAACAGCACGGGAATGTTCAATCCGAAGTCTGTCATGACTGCATTATATAACAAGTATTGTGACAGCTATTGGGCAAATACGGGTACGTACGAAACCGTGGCAACCTATATCTGCATGAATTTCGACGGTCTGAAAGACGACATCATTCGTTTGTTGGCCGGAGAGTCGTGTTCGGTGGAGACTTCCAGTTTCCAGAATGACTTGAAAGTGGTTCGCAGTAAGGATGATGTGCTGACCGTGTTGATACATCTGGGTTATCTCTCATACGATAGAGATAATGCCACTTGTAGGATTCCAAACCGAGAGATAGCTATTGAGTTTAAGAATGCCAAACGTTATGCGTTTTAGATGCAAGATTATGTCGGTGAGGTTGTACTTGGGATAGATTATGACAAAAAAACGAAACAGCACAAATGTGTGATTGAAAGGATAAAAAAGCTTCACGAATAAGCTGCTCTCTGTGAGATGGATTGAGAGAGCTGGAAAAACTCTTGACTATAATTGTCATCTCAGTATTTAGATGAAAGACTTTATTCTAGATAATGCTATTTTAATTCAGTTGATTTGCACGTTATGCATGCTGTTGGTGACTGCTCTTTATGTAGTATTTACATGGAAACAGTCAAAATACACAAAACAGGCATTTCTTGAATCGGTAAAGCAATCTAAAGAGGAGAAACAGCCTTACATTGTACCCAGTATTGGACAAGTGAGTGGTGTGGCTTTTGATGCTTCGGATTATCTTAGAATACAGTTGAGCTTTCAATATTTTTTGGAAAATGTTGGTGATTCATCGGCTGTTTCTGTATATACGTTGTTATACGCAAGAAAGCAGTATTCAAAAGATCAGAAGTTAGTTTATGCACATCTGATTCCACAATACAGCTATTCCATAGGTGTCGGTAAAAAGAATAAAGACCAGATACATTTTGAGACCGACGAGTTCCGTGATATTGTTGAGGATCTTGAGATTTCATATGTGAAAAATATCAAGAGAATAGAAACCGATCCGTCCCAAAGTGCATACAAAGGCCCTGTTATAATAATGAGAGTCTTGTATATGAATATGATGGGTCAATGGTTTGAGAGTTTGTTGGAACATGAATTGTTGGAGCTTATAAAAAATAAGGATAAGGGAAGCAACAAAAGAATATATGTCACAAATAAAGGTTTAAAAGCAGGAGATGTTTTTGAAGGAGGGATGATAAATCCCTGTTATTCAAGATTGTCACGTAAGATGGTAACTAAAGAATATGTAAACAAAATACTTAACGAATGTCGAGAGAAGACTGATTGTGAAAGTATTTTTCCTGACGATTAGGCGTATTGTTCAAAGTTGTGCCAGTAGGTTCTGTTATTCATGCACTATTAAACGCTTAAGCGTAAAACTACTAAGCAAATCAATTAAACAACTAAACTAATAAATAATTAAACATAAAAACAATGATTAACGTTGGAATTATCGGATGTGGCTTCGTGGGTGGAGCCCTCAAAGACTGGTTGGAACACAACAACCCCGAGTGCAAACTTTTCATCAGCGACCCGCCTAAGGGCTACAATGATGACTTGAGCAAAGTGGACATCGCATTTTTGCAGATACATGTGCCTACAGAGGATGATGGCACGCAGGATTTAAGACTGATGACGGAACTTATCAAAAAGCTCCCTGATGTACCTGTCTTTGTCCGTACTACCATTCTTCCGGGTACCAGCGACCGTCTTTCAAAAGAGACAGGCCACCAGGTGTGCTATATGCCTGAGTTTTTGACGGAGCGCACCCATATCGAAGATTTCAAGAAACAAACGATGGTCTTCACAGGAGCCCATGAATTGTTGACCAAGATTTTCGTTGGTAAGAAGTTCACGGTAATGACCCCCTTAGAGGCCGAGCTCACCAAGTATATGCACAACGTATTCGGTGCTTATAAGGTTACCTACTTCAACGCCTGCCGCGAGTACTGTGAGCAAATGGGAGCCGACTGGCGCAAGGTACATACAGGTATTCTGCTTTCTGGTTACATTAACGATACTCACACCTATGTCCCTGGACCAGATGGTAAATACGGCTATGGCGGCAAGTGCTTCCCCAAGGATGTGAACGCCTTCGCCAAGATGACCGAAGGCACCCCCCTGGGCACCCTGCTTGAGCACCTGCATGAGCTCAACGTGCATTTCCGTGGGGTGGAAGAACACATCTAAGCCTCGGAACATACACGGAGGATGCTCGGAGCATCCACGCTACATCCACGCTACATGTACGGAGCATCCTCGGAGGTGTACGCTTGAAACAACTAAGCAAATAAAAACATGAAATCAATCCTTGTCACTGGTTCAGCTGGTTTTATCGGTTCAAATTTGGTGAAACGCCTTCTTAACGATTTGAAGGAAGGCACCATCATTGGCCTCGACAACCTGAACAACTATTACGATGTCTCGCTCAAGACGTACCGCCTTGAGCAGTTAAAAGTTAAAAGTGAAAAGTTAAAAGTTGAGGGAAGCAAGGTGGACTATGAGTTTATCAAAGGAGATATCGCCGACAAGGCATTGGTCGATAAACTCTTTGCGAAGTACCACTTCGACATCGTGGTGAACCTTGCTGCTCAAGCCGGTGTTCGATATAGTATAGAGAACCCAGATGCCTACATCCAAAGCAACATCATCGGCTTCTACAACATCTTGGAGGCGTGTAGGCATAATCCAGTGGAACACCTGGTGTATGCATCAAGCTCCAGCGTCTATGGCGGCAACAAGAAGGTGCCGTTTGCGGTGGAAGACAGGGTGGACAACCCCGTTTCGCTCTATGCTGCCACCAAGAAGAGCAACGAACTCTTCGCGCATTGTTACTCCAAGCTCTATAATATTCCTTCCACAGGATTAAGATTTTTCACTGTCTATGGTCCCGCTGGTCGGCCCGATATGGCCTACTTCGGCTTCACCAACAAGCTGCTGCGTGGCGAAACCATCCAGATCTACAACTACGGCAACTGCCGCCGCGATTTCACCTACGTTGACGACATTGTGGAGGGCATTGTGCGGGTGATGGCAAAGGCACCAGAAAAGCGCAATGGTGAAGACGGCCTGCCGTTGGCACCATACGCCGTCTATAACATCGGTGGCGGCCAGCCCGAGAACCTGCTCGACTTTGTGCAGACCCTCCAAGAAGAGCTGCTCCGTGCTGGAGTGTTGCCGAAAGATTACGACTTCGAATCCCATAAGCAGCTGGTGCCGATGCAGCCTGGCGATGTGCCGACCACCTATGCCGATGCAACGGCACTTGAACGCGATTTTGGCTTCACGCCAAAGATTACTCTGAGAGAAGGTTTGAGGAAGTTTGCCGAGTGGTACAAGTTGTATTACAAATAGAATAGCTATGAAACAGATAGAGTTCCCAATGTCGGCTTTGGAGATAATGCAAGCTTGTCTTGCACATTACGATAAAAACTCTAAAGATCCTGAGGCTTCGGGAAAAGCCGGGTTTTATCTCGGGAAAATAGAAAATGTTATTAGCGATGGAACGGTAACGCTGTCAAGTTTGGATTTTTTAGAAATTCACAGATTCGTTATAAGTATATATTCAAGCATAATTGATAATGGAAAAGTTTCATCGAGCCGTTGGACTGATAAGCAATGGGTAAATGTTCTGAAATATATTGAAGACTATTACAGCAATAATGATACTTATGAAGTAAAAAAGAAAGCGTAAACAACGCGGCCTCTCGGTCTTTACGCGCAGCCGGGACCGCGCAAGGGGCTGAAAGGTCTCCCACACAGCCTGTAAGCCCCGAAATATAAAGAGGATTGCCCGCTGGTTCCTCAAAATACAATTTTTACCAGCGGGTTTGACTCCACGATAATCAATAACAATTAGTCATTATAAAGAACAATATCTATAAAATGAAAATAGCTCTTATCAAAGAAACCAAGACCCCGGTTGACAATCGCGTGGCCTTGTCGCCAAAGCAAGTGGCAGAATTAAACAAGAATTATCCTCAACACGAAATTGTAGTCCAAATTAGCGACATTCGTGCTTTCTCGGATGAAGAATACCGTGCCGAAGGTGTGCGTGTGGTTGATCATGTGGACGATTGCGATGTGCTGTTTGGCATCAAGGAGGCAAAAATTGAAAGCCTGATACCGAACAAGCATTACTTTTTCTTTGGCCATATCGCCAAGATGCAGGAGTATAACCGTCCGCTGTTGCAGGCTTTCATGCAGAAACATATCACCTTCTGTGACTATGAATACCTGGTGGACGACAACAACAACCGTGTCTGCGCCTTTGGCTGGTGGGCTGGTGTGGTTGGCGTGTATTACACCCTGCGTGGTTATGGCTTGAAGCACAAGCTGTATGAACTGCCCAAACCAGACCGTCGCTTTACGCTTGATCAGCTGTTAACTGCGTTGAAGGGAGTTGAACAGCCCAATGTGAAAGTGTTGGTGACTGGCGCAGGTCGTGTTTCGCAGGGTGCTCAGCATGTATTGGACAATATCGGTGCCGTTAAGATGAGAGAGGAAGAGTATCTTTCCACAAACAAGGTGGACAAACTGTCGTATTGTGTGGCCGATGTTGACCGCTTAGTGAAACGCAAGGATGGTGCTGCTTTCTCATGGAACGACTTCACCCATAACGCAAAGGAATACGAAAGCGACTTTATGCGTTGGGCAAAGCAGACCGATGTGTTGATATGCGCCCATTTCTGGGGACCAGAAGCACCTGTTTATTTGAGTGAGGAAGACTTGTGCAACAAAGACATTCGCATCCGTATGATTGGCGATGTGACTTGCGACATCAAGGGCAGCATCAAATCGACGGTGAGACCGGCCACACATGATGACCCTTATTATGACTACAATCCTGTTACAGAACAAGACGAGCCAGCTTTCTCCTCGCCTGATTATATCACAGAAATGGCAGTTGACACCTGCCCAAATGCCTTGGCCATGGACACTAGTGCCTATTTTGGAGAAATGCTAACCAAGCATGTGTTTGAGCCACTGCTGAAAGGCGAACATTCGGATGTGATAGACCGTTCCATGATACTGAAAGAGGGAGTTTTGACATCGAGATTTGCATATTTAAAAGATTTTGCAGAAGGGAAATAATATGGCTGAGAACCTAAAAGAAAAAACAATTACCGGTGTAATTTGGAGCGCCGTCCAAAAATTTGGTTCAACCGCTTTATCATTTATTTCAACAATAGTTTTGGCACGTTTGTTAACCCCCGAAGACTATGGTTGTATTGGAATGTTGGCAATATTCTTGGCGGTGTCTAGTACATTTATTGACGGTGGTTTTGGTTCTGCGTTAATACAAAAAAAACGTCCATCCAGAGAAGACTATTCCACTATCTTTTATTGGAATCTTGGTCTTTCAATTTTTCTGTATTCAGTTCTTTTCTTTTCAGCTCCGGCTATAGCTCGTTTCTATAACTTGCCGATACTTTGCTCTGTCTTAAGAATACAGGGTATAGTTTTAATAATAAATGCAGCACGAATTGTACAAGCAAATCAACTACGCAAACAATTAAAGTTCAAAAAAATTGCCTCAATTGACTTGTCAGTAGCTGCAATATCTTTAGCTGTAACAATTTATCTGGCATGGAAAGGTTTTGGTGTATGGGCATTGGTGGCTCAACAGATGTTGGTCAGTTTTCTCTCGACTTCTATTTATTGGATGACAGGCCATTGGACTCCGGTTTTGACTTTTTCAAAGCAATCGTTTAAGGAATTGTTTGGCTTCGGTGGATTTATTCTTATGTCAAATCTTATCAATACTTTTTGCAACAATATTCAAGGACTTTTAATTGGCAAATTTTATAATCCAACTACGATGGGTTATTATTCAAAAGCAAAAGGTACAGAAGAATTATCTTCAACCTTTATTTCTACTATTATTGATCAAGTATCTTATCCTGTATTATCGGAAGCCCAGAATGATAAAGAGTACATGATAAGGATGTTGAAAAAATTTATTGGAGTTTTGGCGTATGTAACAGTTCCTATAATGTTAATTTTAATGCTTGTTGCCAAGCCATTGTTTGTGTTGCTGTACTCTGAGCGATGGCTTCAAAGTGTTCCGTATTTTCAGATTCTTTGTTTTGCTGGTATTGCAGTCTGTCTTCAAGGAATTAATTATTATGCTGTTGCTGCAATTGGTAAAAGTAAAGATTTGTTCAAATGGACAATCATAAAAAGACTAGTTGCGTTGTTTTTTGTAGTTGGCGGGTTGGCATTGTATGGTATTAACGGCATTTTGGTGGGTACAGTGTTCGGAACCTTTTTCGTTTATTTTGTTAATGCTGGCCTGGTCTCAAAACACGTGGGCTATTCTGGCAGCCAACAATTCAAGGATCTATTACCAGTGATGATAGTTTCATTATTTGCGTGTGCTTGCTCCTATTTGATTGGTAGTGTTTTTGATTTTAATATGTATGTGGATGGATTAGTAAAAGCAGCCATTTTTTGCGTTATTTATATAAGTGCGTCGATAATATTTAAATTAGAAGCCTATGTATCCACAAAAGATGTGGTAGATAATCTATTAAATAAAATCAGTATATTAAGAAAAAAATGAATTTGTTATTTTGTGGTGATATAATGCCAGGAGGCGTTCTTCCTTATCAGGATAAATACATTGACTCAGACCTGTTAGGGTTTATGCATGGTTTTGATTTTAGGATAGGAACCTTAGAGTGTGCCGTGGGTACAGGGTTGGCTCCTGATGAAACAAAAATGAAAGGTAATAAAAACATTGTCTATGCCCGAAACGAGGACTTTTACCGTTTATTGGAAATGAAATTTGATGTTGTTTCATTAGCCAATAACCATGTTTTTGATTTGGGTGAGGAAGGATTAAGAAATACCATCAAGCTTTTAGAGGAAAATAATATAGCCTACTGTGGCGCTGGAATGAATATAAAACAAGCATCACAACCAGCGGTAATACATTTCAAGGGTAAATCACTTGCTTTTATTGCTGCATGTATGTTCGGTAATAAATATTTGGGATATATAGAATTGGCTGCTGAGAATAAATCAGGAGTCAACCCATTGGAAATTGAAAGAATTTGCTCTGACATAAAACAAGCAAAACAAAAATATGATTATGTTTTTGTTCTTCCACATTGGGGTCGTGAGCACATGCTCTACCCAATGAATGATTGTATTGGGATGGCGAAAAGAATGATTGATTCTGGAGCTGATGGCATATTTGGAAGTCATGCACATGTTCCTCAACCGAAAATCAAGTATAGTGGAAAACCTGTGTGTTTTGGAATGGGTAATTTCCTGTTCCCGGATTTTTACATGTATCCACCTAGACCAATATGGTATCCTGATAACGATATAGATTTTTCAAGTATACAAGAAAGAAAAGGGTATCCAGATGAAATAGAGGTGCCATCTAAGGCTACTTGGGGTAGTTTAGAACGTGTGGGTGAAGTGGTTTCTGTTGGTATTAACAGAAACAAAATAAAAACAAAGTTGGGTTTCGTTCAAATGACAATCACAAATTTCTTGACTATAAATGCTAAGAATAGATCATTATCAAGAAGATTATATATTTTGGGTTTATTTATCAGATATCCTTTATTGAAACGAATCTATGTTCAATCTGTCAGAATAAGGGGCGGCCATTATGAGGAATATTAAGCAAGTTATTATGTTTTTAAAATATTAATAGAAATGATTATAATAAATCAACCTCGAATTCAAAAAAAAGAAGGTCAAACTTTTTTGATTTCACACATCATTGATGAAAAACAACATATTGAAGAAGACGTTTTTTATTCAGTACCGGAAGAATATGAAAAATACCTAACACACGAAGTCGCTGACGCTTTTGTGGTTGGTTGTTTGCTTCCTGCTGTTTTATACAACCAAGATATTGTCGTAAAGGGTTCTATGTCAGAGAAACTTTATTACAATATTTTCAATTCTGTTTTGTATATATTATCTTTAATATACAATAACAAAGTGGCTATTAGGGCTGAGTCGTTGGTTGATATGAAATTCGAATCCAAAGCGGTGGGTTGTGGTTGTTCTCTTGGCGTGGATTCATTTGCCGCAATGTTACAACATTTAAAAACACCATTTGGTGAAGAATCCACCCCTGATTCTTATCAAATAACCCATTTGACTTATTTTAATGTTGGCGCAATGGGTTATGTAGACCTTGCCAAAGCCAAAGCTTCTTATGATAAGGATATACAAATGGTATTGTCTTTTGCAAATGAGGTTGGTTTGCCCGTTGTTAGCTTAGAGTCAAACTTTTCTCTTTTGTATAAAGACTTTGATTTTGATGCCAGTGGAGATTTGAGAAATTTCAGTGCTGCATTATCACTTCAAAAATTGTTTGGAAAATACCTATATGGATCATCTTTTCCAATTGCTGATTTCAAATTTGATAGAGGACAAACTGGATATTACGAAAGTTTATTGGCACCGTTGTTGTCAACTGAAAGTATGGAATTAGTAATAGCGAATCCAAACATGTCACGTATTGATAAAACAAGGTTTATTATTGAAACCCCATTGGCTCAAAAATATCTTTATGTGTGTTGGAAAGAGCTAATTGCTAATAGATGGCCAGACTCCGAAGTGGCAAGAATAAAAGATAATTATTTAAATTGTACACGTTGTGACAAATGCAAACGAACCTTATTGGCCATTGATTTGATGGGTAAACTATCCAGTTATAAGGAAATATTCGATTTATCACATTGGGAACAGGTAAAAGACTCGTATATTGCTAAAGTAATATACTCGAAAGAGGACAATGCTTTTTATAAAGATCTATTTGAACTATTGAAGGAGTATAACTACAAACCTAATAAAAAAGTTAAATTAGAATTATTGAAATTGAGAATTAAACAATCCTTTATTTGGAGATTGATAAAAAACTGATTAACAGAAGGAGAAAGCATAAAGGTGCATTTTTGTAGAAATCTGATGATGTAATAATTATGGTATCTGTTGTAAAACATAGGGACTATTCTTGGGACGTGTTGAAATCTTTCCTAATTGTATTAGTGATTTTAGGACATTGGCTCGAGTATGGCTTGAAAAACGGTACAAATTTAATATCATACAATTTTATTTATCTTTTTCACATGCCTCTATTTATCTTGATATCAGGTTTGTTTTCTTCCAAAAAAGATAAATATCAGTTTAGAAAAAGTATAATGTCTTTGATTGAAACGTACATTGTTGTTCAGGTGCTATATGTTCTGACATCATTTTTCTTACAACACAAGCCATTTACTTGGCAACAACTATATACACCAAATGCAGCAGCTTGGTATTTATTAAGTCTAATATCATGGAGGAGCATAATTCAAGTTATTCCTGATCGTTTTTTATATAGTAATTGTTTTTTTGCAGTTTCAATACTTTTAAGCCTTATGGTGGGTTTTCTTCCTTTTGAAAATGAGTTGTCTATACAAAGAACAATTGCTTTTCTCCCTTTTTTTCTTTGTGGTTTTTTATTTAAGGAAAAGATAAGGATCGGAAGTGAATCTATAATCAAGAAAATAGTTTGTTGTTCATTGTTATTCTTTATATTTATAGGATGTTGTTTTGGGTTGAATAGAGATGTGTCATTTGTAACATATTGTAATACAAATTATTATACCCCCCCCCATCCAGTATGGGTGCTTTTGCTCTTTCGTGCATTATATTCTGTTGTTGCTAGTATTATGATATACGCGATAATAACCTTGTTTCCCATAATAAATCATTCAAGTTTTGTTAGTCACTTGGGTGAAGATACATTGTTTTATTATGTATATCACATCATTATTTTACGAATGTGTATTATTATTATTCGTTACTATAATCTTCCTTTGTCATTTCCAGCCATATTGCTTTACTCTATTATAAGTCTTGTTGTACTTTATTTTATGGGTAAAATAAAAATATTCAGGTGGGTTCTTACACCAATCAGCATCCACTAATTTTTTTCTGATTAATAAATGGATTTAAAGAATTAACTGATAAAAATATGAAACTGTTCTTTTGTGGAGATATAATGCCCGGAGGAGTTCTACCCTATCAATCCGAATACATTACGCCAGAATTAAAAGATTATATGGCAAGCTTCGAGTTCCGAATAGGTACATTGGAAGCGGCCATTGGTACAAACCTACCCTACGACCCTGTCAAAATGAATGGTCGTCAGAACATAGTTTATGCCCGTAATGAGGATTTTTTCCGTGTGAAGGAAATGGGCTTTGATGTGGTCTCATTGGCTAATAACCACGTGTGGGATTTGGGAGAAAAAGGCCTAAGAAACACCATAAATGTTCTAAAAGAAAACGACATTCTATATTGTGGGGCCGGTATGAACATTGAGGAGGCCTCAAAACCTGCTGTAATAGAAAAAAACGGTGAAAGAATTGCAATTTTTGCCTATTGCATGTACGGAAACAAGTATTTGGGGTATGTTGAATTGGCAGGCAAAAACAAAGCAGGTATAAATCCTTTGGATATTGATAAAGTAATCAATGATATTAGAGAAGCAAAGCAACAGTATGATAAGGTAATAATAATGCCACATTGGGGAAGAGAATATTTGTATGAGCCTATGCCAGAATGTGTAACTATGGCAAAACAAATGGTGGATGCAGGAGCTGATGCGGTTATGGGAAGTCACACACATCATATACAACCACTCATCAAATATAAGAAGAAGCCTATTTGTTTTAGCATGGGCAATTTCCTTTTCCCCGACTTTTATATGTTTCCTCCACGTCCTATTTGGTATCCGGATTCTTTTGAGGAAGTAAGAAATATCGAAGATGTGGTTGGCTATCCTTTTCCTATAGAAAAACCAATACGTCAAGTTTGGAATCCTGTTTCGAGGTATGGGTTTACATTGGGTTTGGAAACCAAAAAAGAAAAAATAGGAATAAAAAAGGGATTTGTTGTTTCTTCAAAAGATAATGTTGTAGGAATAACAAAGCTAAAATCAAAGGAATCATTTCGTCTTTTGGTAGCAACTATGATGTTGGAATACAAATCAATAGGAAATTTAGTTCAATTATATAATAGAATGAGATAGTCACAAAAATAAATGTCAATACAGAAAATTATGCTTATTATATCAAAATTACAAAATTATTATTCTGCCTTAAAACTTTCCCAAAAGTATCCTCGCAAACAGAGGTTTGACGTGGCGAATGATTATCTTTATCTTGTTAATAAAAAAGGGCTGACCGACGATGAGTATTATAATTTTGAATTCGAAAAACGAGATGAAGTGTTCCGAGAGACTTTTTTAGGAGCTAATGAACAAAGGT
>Ga0310696_10007632_pt1 | contig 12683 bp, 8 predicted proteins | sample AusTroGonzalo_MG_4_FD_203885 | JGI IMG/M metagenome (GOLD analysis project Ga0310696, IMG submission 203885) | Bovine rumen microbial communities from tropical cattle in Woodstock, Queensland, Australia - Gonzalo_02 (v2) (version 2) | ecosystem: Host-associated > Mammals > Digestive system >... | reverse complement strand
GACATGGTGATGAAAGTGCTGTCGGTTTGCCTCGTGGGCGCGTGCTGCGCCGCAGGCGCGGAGGGCGTGGTCGAGACAGGGAAGATATTCGGCGTGCCGCAGAGGGTGGAGGAGACGTCGTCGCGCATCATGGCGACATGTCTGGAGAGAAATCGCCTCTACGCGGGCGGCGGCCCAGACTTCTACGTGTTGGACGTGTCCGAGCCGCTCAAGCCGAAGCTGCTTGGGCACGTGGCCGGGCTCGCCGGCGTGCGGCAGATCGCGGTGCGGAACGGCATGGCGTATGTCTCCGCGCGCGAAGCGGGGCTGTGGATCATCGACGCCACCGATCCGGCGCGTCCGCGCGTCCGCTCGCGCTTCGACTGCTGCGAGCTCGCGACAGGCGTGGACGTGGCGGGCGACGTCGTGTTCCTCGGCCAGCGGAACAACGGTGTGGAGTTCATCGACGTGTCCGATCCCGACAACCCCGCGCACATCGCCATGCGCAAGACGGACGAGTCGCAGAGCGTGAAGTACAGGGACGGCTATGTCTATTCCGGCGAATGGGGATTGTCTAAGCTCACCGTGTTCGACGCGCGCGACATGAAGAACATCCGCCAGGTCGCCTACGAGGACCTGTGGGGATACGGCGACGGCGTGTGGCTGAAGGGCAAGTACCTCTACGCCTCGACGGGGCACCACGCGAAGCATCGCGACCTCGCGACGCTCCCGTACAAGGGTGTCGACACGGAGTCGTTGCGTCTTTACGGCGGCGCGGGACGCGCGGCCGGATGCGGGCACGGCCTCGACATCTTCGACGTGTCCGACCCCACGCATCCGAAGCGCGTGGGGCGCGCGGACTATCCGCCCATGTATGCGCGCCACCTCGACATGTGGACGCCTCGCACGAGCGCGAATTCGGACATCGTGTTCTGCGCGGCCACCCACAACGGCCTCTTCGCCGTCGACTGCTCCGACCCCGCGAAGCCGAAGGTGGTGGACCGCTGGACGGCGCCTGCTGCCGAACATCCCGAATGGCCCGGCTGGTGCATCGGATCCGTGGCCGTGGGCAACGGCTGCGTCTATGCGGGCGGCATGGGATGCGGACTCGTGGTGATTCCGGCGAAGGGCGCGGCGCAGGAGACGTTTGATCAGGGCGTGCTGCCCGTAAACGCCTCGTTCCGCGAGCGGTATCCCACGGACGAAAAGGAGTTCTGGGTGTGGAAGCCCTCCAAGCCCGGCCAGGCGCGCGCCGTGGCTGTGGCTGGCGACGTGGTGTACGCCGCCTGCGGCGACGCGGGACTGCATGTGCTGAAGGTGAAGCCGGAAGGAGGCTTAGAGAAGATCGGCGAGCTGGCCGGGCATCCGCGCGTCTTCGACGTGCAGGTGGACGGCACGCGCCTCTACACGGCGGAGGGGTTGGACGGCTTCGGCTTCTACGAGATGGACGGGCCTGCGGGGTTCCGCGAGATCGGCCGTCTGCCGCAGATCGGGCCGAAGAACAACGTGGCGCTCTGCGTGTGGGTGGCGGATCGTGACCATCTGGTGCTCTCCTCGCGCAACGACGGATGCCGTCTGTTCGACATCTCCGACATTGTGCGCCCAAAAGGTCTCTTCCGCTTCGGAGCGTGTCCAGGCTGGGACAAGTACATGATGGACGCGCCGATCGGCGGCGGACGCTACATCGCCTACAGCAGCGCGTACAACGACATCACGTGGATCGATCTCCTCGCACAGCCGAAGCCGCGTGTCTCGACCAAAACGAAGTACAACCACGTTATGGGGAGCAACGGCATCTGCCTGTTCGACGACGGCAGGGCGCTCCTGACGAAGAAGTCGGGTTACCTGTTCATCGCCCCGAACCAGGGCGATCCGCCCGACCATTCGCGCTGGAAGGAGAAGCCGTTGCCTGGGCCAAAGCTGAGCGGCATTCCGCGCAAGGATCCGAACAGTACGCGCGTGGTGAAGACGTGCCGCAGCAACCGTGAAGTGGCGCTCTACGATTTCGCCGATCCGGAAAAGCCCCTGTTCCTGAAGCATTGGAAGGTGTCAGGCAATCCCGACATCGCCGCCTTCCACAAGGGCAAGGTCGTCATCCCCTGCGGGCACCAGGGAGTTCTGCTCCAGAAATAACTTGCTACTGGCCGCTCTAGACGCGCGTCCACAGCGATTATTTGTCGTACGATTCGCAATCCACCACTTTTTCGGCTTGCAGGAAACCTCTTGATTATGATATCATGCCTCTGTGCTAAACTAGTAGCTAGGCGCGCCGTCTCCGGCGCGCGCCGAAAAAGGAGAACGCGCAAAATGAGAAAATTCTTCTGCCTCGCCGCCGTGGCAATCGTCGTTGCGTCCATGCCTGCCGCCGATGTCCTCACATGGACGGGCGGTGGAGACGGCCTCAGATGGTCGGACTCAAGGAACTGGTCCTCGTCCGGCGACCACCCAGTCCCAGTAACCGGCGATTCGGTGGAGATCGACATCGGCTCTACTCCTACGACGATGGAAAATGACCTCTCCGGCGTCTCGCTCGCCAAGTTCACCGCCGTAGGGCAGAACGACATCGTGCTGACAATCACGGGCAACCCGATCGGGCTCGTCGGGCAGACGGACATGGACATCCACGTGTGGACAAACTCCTGTTCGCTCCAGCTCGATGCTGGAACGTCCCTTACGGGCGGCAGCGGCGCGATGTACTTCGGCGGATACTCCACCTTGGTGAACGGCGACCTTTTCGCCGGATCAGGCTGCACCCTAAAAATCAGGGGAAGACCATGGTCTGCCTCGTCCACCATTCAACCAGACCTGATAAACAACGAACCATCCCTCAAATTCTACGGCGACATCGGCGGCGACGGTTCCACTCTGTATCTCGCCCCCGGCGTCAAATACAGCGGAACCACGGCGAACTACTACGGCAACATAATCTGCGCAAATCTGTATCTAGCTCCTGACACTTGCCAGCATATCGCGTATTTCAACAAGTCCGGCAACAGGATCGGCGCAATCCGCTATAACGGCTACAGAGCGCATTTCAATGTGTCGGATGCGTTTACCGCCGATACCGTCATCAATCTCGACGAAGACTGCGGTGACGTCGATTCCACCTATGCCGCACTCAGGTTCTCCGCCGATTCTTATCATGTCCTGAACCGGCTGGAGGGCGGAAACCCTGCCGACAATCCTGCGCGCTTCTCCTACCAGCGCATCTTCGCCGGGAACAAGGGAACTTACGCCTCGCCAAAGACGGACTCCTGCACGCTAGAGCTCAAGGGCACGGCGAACGCCGTTTCATACGTGTGCCTGTGCGATGCCGTCAACGTGATCTGGAACCCGACCGGAAACTATACGCAGGACTTCCGCGACATCCGCCACGTCACGAGTGGACACATAACGGTAAAAGGAGGGACGGTGCGGACCTCCGGCACGAACTCCTTCGTGAACCTCCAGTATCTGACGGTAGCGTCGGGCGCGACACTGGAAGTGGCGTCCACTAACGTGACGGCGTTCCCGGCGGTGCAGTCCGCGTTTTTCGGGGCTGGAGCGAAGCTTCGTGTCACGGAGGCGGAGTCCGTCCCGTTCACGGCCGAGAAGACACTGCTTTCTCTCGGCACGGGAGCGAAGATCGAGATGGCGACGGGCGCCACGGTCAACATCGGGCGGCTCTACGTGAACGGAAACGAGATCGCCGCCGGTACCTATACGACCGAGGACTGGATGGAAGGCGCGGGCACTGTGAACGTTGCCGGTACACTCAGCGGCTCTGGCTCGTCGCTCTTCCGCTGGATGAACCCCGCTGGCGGAGCGTGGAACACGCCGACGAGCTGGCTCACGGGTTCCGTACCCCACGCGTACGACACGGCGTACCTCGATTCGCTCGGCAATGGTTACACCGTGACCTTCGACGGTGCGACCGACATCATGCCGAGGTATTTGAACCTGACCGGCAACGGCGTTACGATGTCCTTTGCGAACGAGTCCGATTTCCATACCCGGAACATAAACTTGAAGGACGGGGCCAAGATGCTGATTCCCTCCGGTGCCGTTTTCACGAGAACCAACACGATGGTCGTGACGGTATATAAGGATTCGGAAGTATGCGTCACCGGCACCGGACTCCTGCAGGTCACCGGCTCTAATACCAGCGGCGAACCTGTCAGCCTGCGCGGAGGTCGGTTTCTGATTAGTGACAACGCGGTCCTAGACACGGCTCCCCAAAAGATAGGGACCTCGATGAGATACTATTTCAACGAAGGCGAAACAATCTTCTCCGATTCGTCACAGCTTACGATACGCAAGCAAGATTCACTCTACGTGAAACCTTCGGTGGATGGCGGCAATGCGCTCCTTGTGTTCAAAGATTCCGCCGGAATCGCCAATCCTGCTTCGACATACCTCGATCCTCTTGCTATCGGAGACGGCAAGAGCGAGGGTAGGGTGGAGTTCCTGTCTGACTTCACGCACGCCAGAGCATACACCTGCAGGATCGGTTCGCCTGCCGGGAAAGGAACGATGCTGGTGGGGGCGGGAACGGTGTATATCAATCCACGTGGGATATGGGTCGGTGGCGCCGCTGCGAACCAGTGGAGCAAGCCTGCCACTTCCGGAGGGGTCGGACATCTTGTCGTGACGGGCGGCGTCCTGCGGATCGGGGGAACATCTGTCTCGGAAGGATCCTTCCCGGGACTCACCTTGGGCGAAGCGGCATGGATCGCCGACAGCATCGTGAACAACTACAAGCCATGGACCGGATATTTCACCCAATCCGGCGGTATCGTCACGAACGCGAGCAACACGTGCGTTGGCGGACAGAGGGGCACAGGAACGTTCCTCCAGACGGGAGGCGAATTCTACGGGACCAGTGCAAATCACATCTTCTGCGCGGGCATCCGCGGCGGCAGGGGCGACGTGGACTTCAACGGCGGCAAGGCCGAGATCAAAGGCGACGTCTATGCAGGTGGCATCTTCACGAATGCGATTCCGCACTCGACCTCATCAACTGCGAAACTCCTCCCCGAATACGGGTGGTCGAACCTGGTCCATTATGGAACTGGTAAGATCAAGGTGGCGGGAGGAAACGTGCAGTTCAAGAGGGACCTGTTTATGGGCTTCGACGGCACAGGCATTGTCGAGCGCGTCGGCTCGTCAGGGGCGTTTACGATCGACGGAAACATCACAATGTCGAACACGGTGGAGTTCGCGAGCGCTTCCGTCATGCGATTCGTCCTCGATGAGAACGGCATCGATCCTATCCGGGTTGGGGGCACTGTAACGACCGTGCCGGGGTCGAGGATCGAAGTCGACATTTCTGCGTATGCCGGGCGGAAGTCGAAGCACACGCTTCTTGCGGCGGGATCTATAATCGGCTCGTTCGACGACATCGAGATAACAGGCGGCAGCGGTATGCGCGCTACACCCGACGTGCTCGTCGACTCTACGTCAATCACCCTTGTCATTCCCACCGGCATGCAGATCTTAATCCGGTAGGACCGCCAATTCCGATTCCCCTTTTCGCGTAGTTCACATCATCTGTCCGGCAGGGACTTCCTTCGGACGACAACGGCCGCCGCCGCGAGAAGAGCAAGAGGAATCGCCGTTGCGTCGAGAAGCAACGCTCGCGCCAGCGGTGCCCACTCGATAAAGCGCCCTTCCGCCAAGTCTGATATTGGAGTGGCCTCTGAGAGAGACGACGTCGCCGAATGGACGGCACGGGACAGGATTATTCCGATGCGATCGGCGAACGCCGCGTCCAGCTCGTCGGGAAACTGCTCTATCACGCTTGGCGCCATGAACACGACTGTCGCCGCCACGAGCGCCGTGAACACTGCCACAGGACGCGACAGCGCCGACGACAGAAAGAGCCCGAACGCCGCCGCGAGCGCAATGCCTGAGAGCGTGTGCATGAGCGAGCGAATCATGTTTGCGGCGAAAGAGTCGCCAGGAGCGAGCAGGAAGATGTCGCGCCTCGGGCGCAGCATGACCGTTTCGGAGCCAGTATTCCTGAACACTCCGGCCAACAGGCCCTTCTTCCTGGATGTCGGCTCCGTGCCATCTGCGGCCACTGGCCTGAGGGGGATCTCAAGGAGCGACTGCGTGTTGTTTGATATCGACGCCGAGAACATTCCGTATGAGAAATCGCCGCAAAGTGCTGCGCGCATTTCGAACTGCGTCGCGAAGCGGACGCGAAGAGCCAAGCTCGACGACTCCTCCCACTCCGCGGGGAACTTCCACTCCGCCGAGGCGCCGGCCGGTATCGGATCGTATCTGTCGGCCTCCTTCGACGCAAGCAGAGACAGCACCGTGCTGCGCGGCGCCTTGCGCACCGCATCCGGTGTGGACGGATCCGCCAGATACCCTGCAAGCGCCTCCCTCGCCGCGATCATCGGCGACGGCATCACCGGCGCCACGTAGTGTCTGCACGGGACGGGACCGCCGGGCACCCTGAGATAGACTACGACGGCAAGGGCGCAGAGCACGGCCGCCGCCGCCGCCACGTATGCGAGCCAGATGCCGACGAGCGAACGGAAGGTCGCCGCCGGACGTACCATCGCAAGCGAAAGACGATGCTCTTCCCTTGCGCGCGCGACATGTCCGCAGGCGGCGCAGAGCACGGCGATTGCCACTATGGCTGTGGCGCATCCCAGTATGGCGCGAATGTACATCTCGCGCATGCCGGCGGCGGAGCCGTCCGTGCGCACAAGCCCAGGAACGAAGACTGCCACCAGCGCGACGGCCGCGAAGAGAATGGGCACGAAGCGCCCGCGCACGAGCGTGCGGCAGGCGAGGAGGAAGGAATCCCTCACGCGACGACCTCCGCGAAGTAGTCCTCGAGGGCATGACGCTTGTCCGGCGCGCGGGCCACGATGTCGGCCACGCTCCCGCCGCCGACCACGCGCCCATGAGACAGTATGGACACGCGCGAGCAGATGTCCTGCATGTCGAAGAGCTGATGCGACGTTATGAGCACCGTCATGCCCTCCGAGGCCAGCCTCCGCACAAGCGCCTTCACCTCCCGCGTGCCGATGGGATCAAGCCCGGACGTAGGCTCGTCCAGGACCAGCAGCTCCGGGTTCGCCACGAGCGCCGCCGCAAACGCCACGCGCCGCGCCATGCCCTTCGAGAATCCCCCGACCCTCCGATCCTCGTTTCCCTTCAGCCCGACAATCCCAAGAAGCTCGTCCACGCGCGCTCTCGCCGCCTTCCCCGACATCTGCGACAGGCCTGCATAGTAGCGCACAGTCTCCCGCGCCGTGAGAAACGGATGCAGATACGAGAGCTCTGGAAGATATCCGAGACGCGCGCGGGCACGCCTGTCGGAAGGCGGCATTCCGAATAGCCGCACCTCGCCAGCCGAAGGCCTGAGAAGCCCCAGTATCATCTTGATGGTCGTCGACTTCCCCGAGCCGTTGGGGCCGAGCAGACCGAACACCTCTCCCCTTTCAAGCGAGAGATCCACTCCTCTGACCGCTTCCGCCACAGGCCGCAGCCAGAAGTCTCTGAATGTCTTGACGAGGCCCTTCGTCTCCACTACACGTTCGCTCATGGCAGTTCCCTCCCGGCTAGAAGCGCCGATCCCACTCCAAGCCAAAGCGCCATCAAGAGCGCGGCGACGGAGAGGAGGCGCGCCACCTCCGCGGCCGCGATCACTCCCCCGCCCAGAAGCGCGTCCGCCTTCCAGAATTCCGATATCACCGGCAGAAGCGCCCGTATCGCCCAGCCAGCGGGTCGACAGGCGGACGCCACAGGCTCCGCCAGAAAGGAAACGGCCACCGCCCCGGAGAGGACAGCCGCTACCGTCGCCTGTCCAAGCCTCGTCGCCAGCGCCGCCGCAATCGCAATGAACACGAGACAGGCCCCTGCCAGCAGCATGAACGCCGGAACCGTCCGCGCCACCGACGAAAAAGACTCGCCCGCGAAACCGCCCATCGCCGCCGCCGCAGACAGCGCAACTGGCTGCGCGACCGCCGTGAGCAGACACGCCGACGAGCAGAACCGCCAGTTCAGAAATCTGTTCGCCGCCGCCGCCGCGCCAAACGCGAGAAGAGTAGTGCCTACCCCCGACGCCAGACCAGGCCCCCAGATTCTCGCATCTCCTCCCATCGCGGCGATATGCGCGCCGAGCACGGATGTGCGCTCCGCGAGAATCGTGGCAGTCGCCGCCGCCGCCGCGAAGAGGAGAAACGCGAAGAACACGCCTGCAGTCTTCGCGCAGTGGAACATCGCCCGCGGGACGGCCAGCGCAAGCGCCACAGATGCAGTCCCCGACGAAAGCTCGCGCCCTATCGTGCGCACCGCCGCCGACGTCGCGAACACGAGCCCGAACACAAGCAGCGCGGAAAGACCACACTCGCGCGGAAGCCGCGCAGCTTCGCCAAAGCGATGATAGTGGAACACGGGCGCAAGATGCACCATCAGGAGCGCGGAAAGGAAGAGGACCGCGGAAAGCGGCTCAGCCAGCGCTTCGAGCGCAGCCGTCCGCGCAAGCGCGAGGAAACGGCGCATCGACAGCTCCTCAGTTCGACTGGATGAACGCCATTGCGTTCTCTCCGGCGTCGGGGCCGCACCCTTCCTGCACAAGGAGGAACGTCACAAAGCCGATGACGACAAGAGCCGCAAGCGTGGTTATCAGCGAGATCGTCATCACCCAGCTAGGCACGCCCGCCGCAAGCTTCTTGTCCCCGGCAGCGCCCCCGATCTCCATGGGCGTAAGAGGCTTGAGCTCTGGCACGTCACCCATTTCGGCTGGAGTAAGCTCCTTGATCTCCCCGTCGTCGGGTGCCGCCGCCGCTCCGGGCTTCTTGATGCCGAGAGTCGGCTTCTTCACGGACATGCCGGGACGGTGGAGCTTCAACGTCTTCTTCTGCGTCACTCCCGAATCGGCCTCGGCGGGGGCGGCGCCGCCTTCCGTGGCAGTGGAGTCGACGAGCGTGGGCATCGTGACCTGCGTGTCCGCCTGCGTTGCGGTCGTCTCCGCCTCCGGCGGCGGATTGTCTCCGGCCGGCTTGAGTTCAGCCGGCTTGTGGACCTTCGTCGTCGAGACGGGCGATATGGCCGTGGACGTCGTCCCGCCTGGCTTGATGTCCGAAGGACGGCGCAGGCGTATCGTCTTCAGCGGAGCCGCCGTCTCCTTCACCGGGGCGACGCCTATGGCCGCCTCAAGCGAGATGCGGGACGTCTTGGACTTTGCGGCCTGAGCCTGCGCAGGAGTGAGGATGCCCTCTGCGACGATGCCTGTCTTCTTCAAGACGGCCTGCGCGGGTATCGGCCCGGTGACGGACTTCAGATTCGCCGTGGCCGACTTCGACACCGGCGCCGCAGGAGGACGCGCGGCAGGGGCCATCGGCTTGCGTATCATCGGCTTGCGTATGACAGGCTTGAGGCGTATCGTCGAAGGCGTCGACGGCGCCGAAGCCGCAGGCGACGGAGCCGCCGCCGCAGGCGCTGCAGGCGCTTGTTCGGAAGGCACGCCGAACGGCGACACCTTCGGCGGCTCGCCGCCCTCTGCGGGCGATACAGGCGTCATCTCTGTTGCGACTGTTTCTTCGGCCATGATCTTAACTCCTCGCTGCCAAAAACTGAGCCATGAAATCCCGGCGGAATCAGACCGCCATCACCTCGGCCTCCTTGACCTTGAGCTCCGCGTCTATCTTCGCGATGCCGTCGTCCGTGGCCTTCTGAACCTTGTCGAGACCAGCCTTGAGGTCGTCCTCGGATATCTTCTTGTCCTTCTCAAGCTTCTTTAGCGCTTCGTTGGCGTCGCGGCGGACGTTGCGCATCGCGATCTTCTGGTCTTCCGCCTGCTTCTTCGCGAGCTTCACGATCTCTTTGCGGCGCTCCTCGTTGAGCTCCGGCACCGTTATGCGTAGAACCTTGCCGTCGTTCTGCGGCGTGACGCCGAGATTCGCGGCGAGAATCGCCTTGTTCATCTCGGCGAGGACGGTCGGATCGAACGGAGATATCTTGATCTGGCGCGGCTCGGGAGTCGAGATCGTGGCGAGATTCTTTATGGGCGTGGGCGCGCCGTAGTAGTCCACCTTGATCCCGTCGACGAGCGCAGGGGACGCCTTGCCCGTGCGCAGGCCGGCGAACTGCGCCTTGAGCGCGTCGAATGACTTGGCGATCTTCGCCGATGCGTCGTCCAGAACTTCACTTACTGTTTCCATTTCATTGCCTTTCTCAAATGATTTCTTGGGACGTCACTTTTCTTCCTCATCCGGTGACGAGCGTCCCCACTGCCTCGCCTTTTACCACGCGCTCGAGCGCGTTGCCGTCGAAGAAATCGAAAACGACTATCGGTATGTTGTTGTCCATGCAGAGCGCGAACGCCGCGGAGTCCATCACCTTCAGGCGCTTCGCGAGCGCCGTCTCGTACTTGAGAAGCCCGTACCGCTTGGCCTTGGGGTCCTTCATCGGGTCGGCCGTGTAGATTCCGTCCACCTTCGTGGCCTTCAGCAGAGCGTCTGCGCCTATCTCGCTGGCGCGCAGCGCTGCCGCGGAGTCGGTGGAGAAGTATGGATTGCCCGTGCCGCCAGCGAAGATGCACACGCGCCCCTTCTCGAGATGGCGCAGCGCCCTGCGCTGGATGAAGGGCTCCGCGAGCTTCGGCATGTCGATGGATGTCATCACGCGCGTCGGCACGCCTGCCTGTTCGAGCGCGTTCATCATCGCAAGCCCGTTGATTATCGTCGCAAGCATTCCCATCGAGTCTCCGACAACGCGGTTGACGCCGCGCTCCGCGCCGGAAAGACCGCGGAATATGTTTCCGCCGCCGAGGACGATTCCCACCTGCACTCCGAGCGAATGTATCTTCTTCACGCGCTCCGCCATGAACGCGAGACGAGCGGCGTCGATGGAGTCGCCGGAATCGCGGTTCTTGAGGACCTCGCCCGACAACTTCAGAAGAATGCGCCTGTACTTGAGCTTTCTTTTCACGACGCCTGTATTTTACCCTATTCCACGCGCGCGCGCAAGCGCGAAAACTCGGCCGTTTTCTTCCAACGGATGAATGAATGCCCCCTCGTATGTAGATTCGCAGAACTCACCCTTTGCCAGATGCCTCCATAATCCCATCGTCAAGGAGGAAGTCGAGCAGTCCCACGGTCAGGACACCATGCTCATCAATCCATGGCTTTATGTCGTCTTTGACAATTACGATGCGCGAGAAGGAATCAGGGATCTTCGAGAACGGACGCACCTCCTGCAAGCGCTTCGCGGCGTCGGGGATTGCAAATGCAGACTGAATGTACCACCTCCGCATCCCGCGGTTGACGACAAAATCCACCTCAAGGCGCTTGTGGATCTGCGTTCCGCCATCACCTGTCTCGCGTATCTCGACAACACCGACATCCACGCGGCAACCACGCGCAACAAGGTCGTTGTACACCACGTTCTCCATGATGTGCGTCTCCTCCTGCTGGCGGAAGTTGAGGCGCGCGTTTCGCAGTCCCACATCCTCGAAATACCATTTCGCGGGAGAACCCATGTATTTGCGCCCCCTGACATCCCATCTCGCCGCCTTTGCGACAAGAAACGAATCTTCCATGTATTTCAAATAGCTGGAAACGGTCTTTTCGGAAATCGACTTCCCCTTGACTGTCTTGAACGTATTCGCTAGCTTGAGCGGACTCGTGTATGCGCCGATTCCCGAGGCAAGTACGTCGGCCAGTTCGTCAAGCTCGACGCGATTCCTGATTTTGTGCCGCTCGGCGATGTCCGAAAGATAGACCTCGCCCACGAGACGCGACAGATACTCCGCTTTGTCGGCATCCGACTTAATGGAGACGAGATGCGGCATTCCGCCGTATGTCGCATACTCCCTCCAAGCGGCTTCCCGCGATCCGTGAAAACCTACAAGAAATTCGGAGAACCGAAGCGGATGAATACGCACCTCGTCGCCGCGACCCCTGAACTCAGTAATGACATCCGTAGAGAGGAACTTCGAATTGCTGCCGGTGACATAGACCTCGGCGTTTCCAAGATGCAGGAGCGATGAGAGCACATCCTCGAACTCCGGCACCATCTGCACCTCGTCCAACATCACGTAGTGCTTGCCTTTGCCTCGTATGCGCCCGGCGATCATGGAAAGAAGCGCGTCCGGATCGCGGAGTGCCGCGTTCCGGCGGTCGTCGAGGGCCACTTCTATGACGCGGGAATCCTTTACGCCTTGCTTTCCAAGCCAATCCCTGAAAAGGCGGAAAAGGAGAAAACTCTTCCCGCATCGGCGTACGCCCGTCACGATCTTGACGAGGCCGTTGCCGTCGCGATCTATGAGTTTCTGCAGATAACTGTCTCTTTTAATGGTCATTTGACTCCCTCGCCATTCCGAAATCTGGTCATATATTACCATTTTTCGTAATAGACATCAAGTATCCTCCGTCCGCAGTTTTCTGACTTCTGAAACATGCCCGGCAACACCTCAACAAGAAAACGGCTTGCTTCGCCAGTGGTTGATCATCACAATCTCGTTCAATGGGAGGATAATCGACTAACGAAGATGGCGGATGTATACAACATAGGCAACCACAAGACGGGACTACTTCACCTTCACGCGCATGAAGAACGAGTTTCCGGCGTCAAGTGGCAGCGAGACAGAGAACAGAGCCTTGACCTTGAAGAAGCACATCGACAGATCGCCATCCTCCAGCACCTCATTGTATGAACGAAGTACTATTCTGCCAACTTCACCCCCACCTTGAAAAACCTAT
>Ga0310696_10007631_pt1 | contig 12683 bp, 6 predicted proteins | sample AusTroGonzalo_MG_4_FD_203885 | JGI IMG/M metagenome (GOLD analysis project Ga0310696, IMG submission 203885) | Bovine rumen microbial communities from tropical cattle in Woodstock, Queensland, Australia - Gonzalo_02 (v2) (version 2) | ecosystem: Host-associated > Mammals > Digestive system >... | reverse complement strand
ATGAGCACAAGTTCTATCCAGATGAGTTCAATGACTTTGCTGCCCGTATGCAATGGGCCGATACAGGCACAGGCAACCACAATCCCGTTGCAGTAATAAACGGAACGCAAGACCTAAAACCTATGGGAATTTCGGCCAAGCCAGGACAGAAACTCAAATTTGATGCATCAGACTCTTTTGACACTGATGGCGATAAACTTACGTTCAACTGGTGGTTCCAGGAGTTCCCGGATGAAAGCAGCTATCCTGCAATAGACAATCCGGAAACGGCAAAAGTTTCAATAACCGTTCCGGACAGTTCCCAAGGTAAGACTTACCACCTGATATGCGAGATTCATGATGACGGACCTTTCTACCTGACCGCCTACCGCCGCATTATAATAAACTGCGAATAAAGCCAATACTCAAACTCCGGAAATTCCGAATCTGAAATAACAAAGAATAAGATATGAAAATAAAACTTGCTATCCTTACGAGCGTCTTTGCCGCGCTTAACACACCTGTTTTATGGGCTGACAACAGCAAAGATTTCATTGGAAACATCTACGATTACATTGAGAACCTTGATGTGTTTGAGTACGGTCAGGAGGATTCGCGTGCATATTACATTCCAGGGCATAACATACTGCTTAACGGCAAGTGGAAATTCTATTATGCCGATACCCCACAGGAGATCCCGGACAAATTCTTCCAGGAGAAGTACTCTGATTCCAAGTGGAATACAATCGATGTCCCCTCAAACTGGGAGATGCGCGGATACGGTGACCCTCTGTTCCGCAACGTGGCAGCCCCCTTCAGGGCCAATCCACCTATGACTCCGCATGACTATAACCCCACCGGAGCATATCGCACCACATTCACCATTCCTGCAGACTGGAGCGGCGAGGAGGTTTTCCTGCGCTTTGAGAAGGTGGCATCGGCCTCATTCCTTTGGATAAACGGACAGGAAGTTGGTTACAATGAGGGAGCCCAGGAGCCTGCCGAGTACAATATCACCCCTTATTTGAAGAAAGGCCGAAACACCCTGGCTATGATGGTTGTAAAGTATAGTGACGGCTATTATCTGGAGGGACAGGACTATTGGCGGCTGGCCGGTATATTTGATGACGTATATCTCTATGCAACACCCAAGACACGTCTTTTTGACTGGTATGTGACAACAGACCTGGACAATGACTACCGCGATGCAGATCTGAACATTAATGTAACGGTAAGGAGTTATGATGAGCAGCCCGTAAAGACCCCGCTCAAGGTGCAGGCCGTGCTGACAGGTCCTGATGGCAAGGAGGAAACCCGTATAGAGAGCCAGCAGGGAACATTTGCCAGCAGCAATACATTGACGCTCAACATGAACAAGCACATTGCCAACCCTCTTAAGTGGACTGCCGAGACTCCTAATCTGTATGAGCTCAAGATGTATCTGATAGATGCAACAACCGGCAAGCGAATATCAGAGGCTACACCCCATGATGCACGTCAGGATGTGGGATTCAAGGAGACCGAGATACGTGACAACGTGTTCTACCTTAACGGCAAGCCGCTCAAGGTGAATGCGCAGTGCTCGCACATGCAGGACCCCGATAACGGCCACACCGTTACCGATGAACTGATAAAGAAGGATATGACTATACTCAAGCAGTACGGATTCAATGCCGTACGTACCAGCCACTATCCTCCTGTTCCGCGCTATTTAGAGTATGCCGCCCGTTATGGTCTCTACATAATTGATGAGGCTGGCGTTGAAGCTCATGCTACAGAGTATGTGTCAAGCGACCAGCGTTTCATACCCATGTACCGTGAGCGCGTTCGCCGTATGGTGCTGCGTGACCGCAACCAGCCCGCAGTGCTGTTCTGGAGTGCAGGTAACGAGAGCGGCGAGGGCCCCAACATAGGTGAGGTTATTGATGAAGGCCGCAAGTATGACAACACCCGCTGGTGGATGTACGGAGGCAATGCCTATAGCCATAAGGCCGAGGATATAATAGGACCGCGTTACCCCACTCCGCTGTCACTTGACCTTAAAGTGGGAATGCATGGTGACGGCGATGTCCGCCCGTCATTCATGGATGAGTACATATCTGTAGCCGGAAACGGAGGCGGAATGTTTGATGAGATGTGGCGCGCCATCTACACACACGAGCGCAGTCTGGGCGGTGCCGTATGGGATTTTGTATCGCCAGGCCTTACGCAGCCCGCACGCCGCCTCACTGACAAATCAGGTCATGATGTAATGGCTCATATCATGGGTAACGCCAAACTTGTGGCCGATAAGCGCAACCGCAGGAACCACGTGATAGACCTTAGCGGCCACGATGAGTGGGTTGAGATATACAGGGATGACTGTTTAGAGCTTACAGGCAACTCCCTTACCATCAATTTTGATATCTGCCCACGCAAGCTCATAAGCTCATGCGGATCATTCGTGACCAAGGGCGAATGGCAGTTCGGCGTACAGCAGAACGGAAAGGAGCAACTTACCTTCTACATCAATACCGATAAGGCTCCCGCGCCTCAAGGTTCCGATGGCGCCCGCCCTGGTATGAGAAGGTCTGCCACAACAAACTACAAGTATGAACTGCAGGCTCCGCTGCCAGCTGATTGGGAGGATAACTGGCATCATGTAGAGGCCGTCTATGACGGAAAGCAGATGACCGTAAGCATAGACAATGCCCAGGTCGCCCAGATGGAAGCCCAAGGCAACATAATCAACGCCCCGTTCCCCGTAAACATAGGCCGCAACGAGCAGACCCACGGACAGGACACCCGCGTCTATATCTGCGACGCCCTGATGGATAATGTGATAATTTCGGACGCATCGGGCCAGCTGCTCAATCTGGACTTTGAGAAAGAGCAGCAGGAGGGAACCTATTTCAGCTACGGCATAGGAGCCCGCACCTACGGCACCATCTGGCCAGACAGGACCGTACAGCCGGAGATCAATCAGATGAAAAAATCCGCCCAGCCCATATCATGCCGCCTTCTTAGCGCCGATAACCGCACGGTTGAGGTCTGGAACAGGAACCATTTCCTAAACACCTCATACTATGAGATGAAATGGGAGCTTTATGAGGATGACAAATGCCTGCAGCAGGGCACATTCACCCCTGATGTGGAGCCGCTCAGCCGCAAGGTAATCACCCTGCCCTACAGCCGTCCTGAAATTAAGCCCGGATGTGAGTACCGCATAATGATAACAAGTGCCCTCAAGGCCGATGAGATCTGGGCAGAGAAAGGCCTGGTAATGGCCTGGGATCAGTTGGAACTCCCCTGGCTCCAGCTTGCCATATCATCTGACAAGACCGCAGGAAAGGCCACACTGAGCCGCAACAATGACACCATAGTGGTAAGCGGCCAGGGATTCACCTACTCATTCACCCCCGACGGCCAGCTCTACAGCATCCGTCAGGCTGGAGAGGAACTGCTCAAATCACCGCTGCAGATGAACGTATGGCGCGCCCCGCTGGCCCTTGAAGTAGATGGCTGGGGACAAGGCAACATAACCTACACTAACCGCAAGAACTGGAACGGATCACAGATAGCCAATGAGTTCTACAGCAACAACCTTAAGGATTTGACACGCATACCCATTTCCTGCCAGGCCTTTGAGGCCGATGGCCAGGTGTTTGTGAACGTGCGCTGTTTCTCACAGTTCGGAGTACCCGTAAATACAACACTCGATGCCTACATAGTGGGACTTAGATATTCAGGATTCTCTGAGATTTATGAGTATCGCATCAACGGCGACGGCACCATAGACCTGCATCACACACTGGAGCCAGAGGGATCTATGCCCACTCTGCTGCCCCGCATCGGCCTTGCACTGACACTAAACGACCGGATGCAGCAGGTCAAGTGGTACGGCCGCGGACCTGAGGAGAACTATCCCGACCGCAAGACCGGCTACGCCATAGGAATCTATGAGAAAAGTGTAGATGATATGTTTGAGCCCTACCTGATTCCGCAGGACTGCGGCTTGCGCTGTGACAACCGCTGGCTCATGATGAGCAACGAATCCGGCCACGGACTGCGTTTTGCAATGGATGAGCCGTTCAACTTCAACGCATATCATTACAGCACCGATAACCTGACAAAGGCGGTCTATACCTACCAGCTCCGGCAGCAGGACGGCATAACCCTGAACCTGGATTACAACACCACAGGCGTAGGCTGCACCGCATGCTACGTCCTGCCCGGCTATCAGGTCAAGCCAACCCGCTACGAGCGCAACATAACGATCAAGTTGTTCTAATATGAAACATTGTCTGATTCTGCTTACAGGCCTGTTACTGGTCGGATGTGCCGGCAAAGTTAAGGGACCGTGTGATATTTATGAAAAGTATGGTGTGAAATGTGTAGCTGCACACAGTACCACAAGAAAGTTGTATTCAAAGTATGACGGACCGTTGTATCAGGTGGTTCGTGAATCCGATGGCAAGACGCTTGACATAGGCACTATAGACGGTGAATATGCAAATGCCGTGTTGCAGGATGCATTTCTGGAGGGAACTATAGGATATATCAGTATAATATATGACCAGACCGGTCACGGAAATGACCTGATCCAGGCATCTCCCGGTACTTTCAAGGGCCCGGCAAAAGGTGAGTTCAACACTCTGCCCATAGCCGATATGGCTCCCGCCAACCTTAACGGTCACAAGGTATATGGCGCATATTTCATGCCCGGAATGGGACTGCGCAACAACAACGCATCATATATGCCCATCAATGACGAACCTGAGGGCATCTATTACGTAGTGGATGGAACACACTATGACAGCGGATGCTGCTTTGACTACGGAAACTCATCAACCAACGGCAAGGCTGTGGGACGCGGCACAATGGAGACCACCTACTTTGGCACATCCACCAACTGGGGAAGCGGCAACGGTGACGGTCCCTGGATTATGGCCGATATGGAATCGGGCCTGTTCTCCGGCTTCAATGCAAAGAAGAACGATGTTCCCAGCATTACCGATTGGCGATTCGTTACAGCATACGTAAACGGAGGCGGTCAGAATAAGTGGGACCTGCGCGGCGGTGACGCCACCAAACCGGATGTGGTGACATTCTATGAAGGCGAGCGTCCTTCATCACCTGATCCCAATGACGTTTACTACCCCATGAGCAAGAAAGGCGGTCTGCTGCTGGCCAACGGCGGTGACAACGGAAACGGATCGGCCGGAACATTCTATGAGGGTGTAATAACTGCTGGCTACCCGTCATTTGAGGCAGTCATGGCTATCCAGGCAAATATTGCAGCCGCCAAATATGCAGAGTCATCTCTTAAAGTCTCACGCCTGCTTACATTCCGCAAAGATCAGTCACAGGAACTGTTGGTTACGTACCGCAACAACACCGGTCATGTCATATCCGGTCTGGATATCAAGCTTGAACTTCCCGCCTCTTGGTTTTATTCTGTTGAATACATGGATGATACCGACAATATAAAGCCTGGTCAGACTGTCAATGCTAAGTTCAAGGTTAAAGGAATAGGCAGTGACCAGACAGATTTTGCAAAAGTTATTGCCGATTGGAAAGGCGGCGCAGAGTTCATATCCATGAGAATCCGCAGCGCAGCGGCTGTGAGCATCAATGAGATAAGCCTGGGTAGTGAGCAGTTCATTGAACTGTATAATGCATCAGACCAGGCTGTAGACCTGTCCGGTTGGGAGGTTGAGATAACCCGCAGCGGATGGGCTCCGGTACGTGCCGCACGTCTGCCTACAGGTACTGTAATCAAAGCTAAAAGTTTCCTTGTGCTTCGTCCAAATGCAAATGCTTTGGCATTCGATGCAGCACCGCTCACCAACATATTCATCCCAGTATCAACAGATCCTAAGCATGTATTTAAGGCCGGAACAACGAATCTGCCTGTAACATCAGTAGCAGGTCTTGAGGCCGGACAGAAAATCGGCATTGACCTGGGCGGAAAGTATGAAGAGGTAACAATCACCAAAGTAGGCACTCCCGGAACCCAGACCATACTTGTAGGTCCTGCCAAAGCTGGTGACAAGACACTGAACCTGGAGGTGACAGCCAATCTAACCGAAGGTATGGATATAACAATTGGTACAGGACAGAGGAAAGAGGTCCGTAAGATTACCAAGGTTGTAAAGGTATCTCAGGCCCCTGCTCCCAGACGTTTCGGACAGCAGTCACAACCCCATGAGCCAGGAGTTGTAGAAATAGACAAACCGCTCACGATTGACCAGATTGCAGGTATTGATGTCTGGGCATTCGGTACAGGCATTGAGTTCACCCCTGCACTCAAGTATGACCACATGAGCGGCGATGCGATATCGGGCCCGGCAGTTCCAATGGCACAGGACGGCAGCTACAGCTACACCTACTCCACCCGTGCCGGTGCAATCGCACTGTATCACGGAAACGTGCTTATTGATGCTGTAATATACGGCTCAAAACAGAGCAACTCAAGCGCCAACGGCACAATTGCCCGTCCGGATCTGGCAGTACTTGAAGGAGAGCAGACGCAGGGCGGTTGCCTGGCTGAGGTCCCTCAAATGCGCATGCCTCGAGGAATGAATCAGGGATCCAATTCCGCACCATCGTACTCATTGGTTCGCCTACCTGACGGTAACGACAATGACGCCCTATGTGAGATAGCATACACCAGCTCTCCCACTCCGGGCAAGCCCAATACAAAATAGTACGGAAACGTCGCAGGCGTTATTTAATTGTTATCTTTTGGATAATCTGACCAGGATCAATGATGGAGAGCGTGATTACATGCTCTCCTTTTTTCTTGTCAAGAGGCAAGGTCAGGACAAACTCCTTGCGGTTCTCAAGCACTTGAATCTTCCACTCGCGTCCCCACTCCTGGAACTTGTTCTCACAAACCACTGGTTCACAACCGTCCACACTCACTCCAAAACAGTTGCTGCAGTCATAAGCAACTGGCCACAATGGTACGGCCGATACGCAGATGGTAACCGTCCCTGCATCATCGTCTATGTATTCTGCAGGTATGGAAATGTTGATTGAACCGCCGGTCTCAAAATCAAGCGGCTGACCCATCTGGAGAGCCTTCCAGTCAGTGCCTATGCCATCAAGCAGGCGGAATGGCGCCGTGAGCGTCAGTTTGGTCAGGTCAATCTTATTCGCAAACTCCGGATGACGCTGGTTATCGGGCAAGCGGTATCTGGTGGTTGGAGCATCAACCAGATCAGGCATATTCTGATACAAAGCCTCATAACCGGGTGGTATCTCTGATATCATCTGGTTCCACTTGCCGTCAAGCATGGTGTTATAGCGCACCAGCAAGTTATTGAGTTCGTCATTGGCGTTACGACACATATCGGCATACACCACATTTCCGGTCTCGTGATTTGCCTGGGCATACAGGTACTTGCGGTTCATCTGATATGCAGAATAAACTGAATAGCCCAGCATCTCAAAGAGCGACGGAGCAAGTTCTGCAGACACTCCGTTTTCTATGGCATCATAAACGGTACAGATATTCTGATAATCCACCAGACGCTTCTGGGCACTTCCGGTCTCAAATGAGAAATCGGTATCATAAAGACGGCTGAACTGAGGCGTATCCCACTCCATCTCATAGCCCATAAACTCAGGCTTACGGTCCCATGCAAGACGGTAGTAGTTATCCAAAATGAACTGGAACATGGATTCATACTCTGCGCCAAAGATACCTGCCAACCATTTGGCCTGATACAGATTCACATTATCATAATTGAATGAACCAAAGTCATAAGCCATATCCATGAACATGCTCATCTCTATCTCCATGGGCTTGATGTCGCCCACATTGAGCAGCCAGTAACGGTCAGCACCGGCGGTATATGCCTTTAGCAGTTCCTCATACATAAGCTGCGGAGGGGTTGTCGATATCCACAGGTTGTCATGCGGAACACCACAATAGCTGAGATGGTAATATACGCCACTGCGTCCCGAACGTTTCTGCTCATCGGCATTGCTTACACGCTTCATATAGCCGTAGTTGTCATCCGGCCAAACCAAGGTTATGTCCTCAGGAACGCGGAGTCCGGCATCATAGATGTCAAGAGTCTCCTTGTAAGGTACGAATATCTGTTGCAACTGCGTAGAGGGCTTTTTCTTGTACTTTTCTAAGATGCTGCGCTGCTCCTTGAACACCTTCTCAAGAGTACGTGCGCGGTCCTCGGGCTTATCGCTGCCGTGCATTGCCTCATCGTGGAGTCCACGCATACCCATTGTGTAGATGTTGTCATACTGCGCTGTCTCGCGGATACGGTCATCCAGTTTCTTGAGTATTGTCGCGCCGTTGGTCTCATAATTCCACTCGCCGTCACGCTCCTTGTTCCACTCCAACTCTGATGCGTTATTGAACAGAAGCGGCTCGCAGTGACTTGTAGTGATCATTATGCCCCACTTATCGGCCACCACCTGACTCTCGGGATGACTGTAGAACGGACCGGTGCAGGAATGCATTGCAGGAGCCAGCATATTACCCTTAAGACGTAGTATCAGTTCACATACCTTATCGTATGTTTTGGGGCCGATATCTCCAAGTTCAGGCTCAAATGTCTTCTCGGCCCAGGTCTTGAATCCCCAGTCCTCATCATTCAGGAATATACCGCGGTATTTGATTGTAGGAGACTTGCTGACATAAGCGCAGGTGAAATCCCTGACATTACTGTTATCCTTATCTACCGGCACATCGGCAAACCAGTACCAGGGGCTTACTCCTATGAGTTCGCTGATATGGAAAACGCCATACGCAAGACCTCTTGCATCGGACCCTGTAACGTAGATATTGTCTCCTTCAGTATCTATCGCGTACTGTTCCCATTTGCCTCGCAGTTCCTTGTGGCGGCTGGAATTCCTGGCTGTAGATAGAATCACATTCTGCCCCTTACCCTTTTTTGTCGCAACTTGAGGTTTTACGCCCGATACAAGCTCAATATCCTGAGCCAACACACCTGCCACATGACCGGCAAGTGCAGGATCTTTTTGGTTATAGACTATGGTGGCCTTTGTAAGGTCAACGGCATATGCAGCGCACAGCCAAATTGCAAACTGCGCGAAAAGGACAAGTCTTTTTTTCATATTACTTGGGAGTAGTATACTGATAATTGCTATAAAAGTAGCGATTAATTTTTGATAAACAAAGAGTCTGCTTACCAACCACCAGGTCGGCCGCCTCCCGGGCCGAAACCTCCACCGGGACCGAAACCTCCGCCGTTACCACCCGTGTAAGTAGTTAGTGCCACATCTGAGCCGCCGCTTACTGAGCCTTCGGTTGTAATCAAGCCCTCAAACGAGCTGTTGCCGCCAGATACAGTTATGCCTGATTTAAGTGTAGGCTGTGATTCACCTGAAACAACAAGTGTATTACCTCCGCTTGCAGGAGTCTTGAATGCAATCACCTCATTACCCACAGACATAGAGTACCACGTGCTCTTGCTCCATGATGCCGAATAACAACTCTGCGTAAGACTTGCTCCTGATTCAAGACCGCCTATTGCTATTAACGTTCCGCCCTGGACATAAAGTTTGTATCCGCCCTCCGTATTGGCATCGATTGCAACCTCCGGTGCAGTTGTGCCTATGGCATAGACCAGACCACCCTTTATGTAGAAGTTACCGTTGGCATCAAGACCGTCATTACGGACCGCATAGCCACACATCTTACCGCCTTCTATCGTGAAAGTTCCGGCTGAGTTGATAGCATCATCGGCCGCAGAATAACTGTAAACCACTCCGCCTTTCATTACGATATTTCCTTTGGATTCTATACCCTCATGTGCTGCACAGTTTACTGTTACTGATCCATCCTGGAATATGATATTACCGTCAAACTTTATACCCTTGGCCGATACGCTGTTTGATGAGTTGCCGCCCCAGCGGTTGGATGAGGACTGCCCGTAATTGGAGCCGGTTGTCGTGACGCGTACGGTGCCGCCGTTGAAGCAGCCTGTAGCATCACCGCTGATACCCTTGCCTCCGGTGCCGTAATTGACTATGTCAAGGGTTCCACCCGTTATTTCAAACAGTTGATCAGCCTTGATTCCAGCTGTTCCTTTATACTCGGCATCCTCTTCATCATACGCAGCCGAACCACTTACATTTATTATAGTAGAACCTCCTGATATGTACACCAATGAATCAGATGTGATTCCCTTCTTCATGTTGGCCGATACATTGACGCCAACAGATCCGCCCAATATGACAACGGCATCCTTGCCGCGTATTCCGTGTCCGACGCTTGAGACTACATTAATGACAGGTGAATCCATTATGCAGATGTAATCATCGCTGGTTATACCGGACTTTCCTTTTGCGGTCACAGCAAGAGTTCCTTCACCACTGAAAACAAGCTGTCCCTCACTGAACAAGGCCGCCTTTTCATCCTCATCGGCCGGAGTTGATGAGTATGTGGTTCCATCGGACAGACTGTTCGTACCGTTTACAGCCACATAGCATTTCTTTTTACTCTGGTTGTTTATGGCTGCGCCCTTGGGGTTGGTCAGTTCCAATCCGTTCAAGATAAGAGCCTGTATTTTGGAGCTGTACAACTTGAGTGAGCCGTTTTGCGTCGTACCGCTCAGCTCATAAATAATCTTCTCATCGGAGGTATTGTTCACTGTCACATCGTTGCCATCAACACCGACAATGCCGTTAACATCACCTTCCACCTGAGCTCCGCCACCCGAGAACACAATCCGAATGGTTCGGTCAAACTTGGTACCCTGTATGCTGTCATCGGCCCATTTGGATTCATCTATAATAGGAGCCACCGTGGTGGTATCCGTATTGCTGCTGTTTTCATTTGTCGACTGCGTGGTGTCTATCAGATTCGTCAGACTGTCAGGAGTGCAACTTGTACAATTCAGCAGGAGCAATGCCAGCATATAATAACCTTTTTTCATATCGCATCTGTAATATTTTTTCCAGTTATTATTTAGACAGAAAAAATCAAAAAAGGTTTTATTAAGGGGCAGTCCCCTTTTCACATTTTCAGCTGATAATATACGCAGTCTGCGTCGCGGTAGAATTCACGGGCGCCCCAGCGCTGCCAATAACTGTGGGTTTTAAGACGGTGCAGTACGGGTATGAAAATAAAGTCGTAGTTGGCTTTCAGTTCCGGCATGATCTCCATCAGCATGTCGTAGTTGAGGCGTGTGCCGCGATAGTCTTCACGTACAATGAAAGAGAACACGGCGGTATAACGCTGACTGTTCAACCGGGCCAGCAGTTCCGGATTATCCTTCTGCATCTGAGCGGTTTCCTCTTCAATGCGGTAATCGCTCATATTGAGCAGGCCTATCACATCGCCCTTGTCATCGACAGCCTTCACGCTGAGCGGCCAATTAAAATGCAGGTCACGCACCCATGATTCAACCTCCGTGCGGTCAAATCCGTATTGGCGCACCATCCACTCTACGGTGAGCGATGCATCATCGGGTGTCATTCTATGCAATCTGTACGACATTGTAGGTCAGCAGTATTTCCGGGTGATATGAGAGTTTGGCCTTGCGCAAACCTTCAATCCCCATATCCTCCTCACGGTTCACAAAGATATAGTTTTCCGGCAGATGAGCGCAGAACTGCTGGTTTATGATGCTGAAAGCACCTTCAACATCACGGTCCGCTTTCTCCATACAAACGTCAAACGTATCATTGGTTACGGCCGATCCATACGTGAACGCGACCATTCGGCCATCAATATATATGCTACCGCCAACCATCCCCAGCTCATTCCAATGGGCAAAGATGGTCTCCATCACATCATGCTCGGCCTGCAGCGTATCACCCCATGAAGGGTTTTCATGCTCCTTCTCATCCTGCCACAATGAAACTACCTTACGGCAGTCATCAAACAGATCCGGTGTAAGGGGCCGATACTCATAACCCGGATACAGGATGTTGAAACGGTTCACATGGTTTCGTTTGGCTTTGAGTTTGCCTCCTTGAAGCAACGCCAGATCAGAACGCTTATAAATGTAATCATATTGACTTCTTTCAGGTTCAACATTAATACTGATGCCCTCACGGCAGGCATTCTGCTGCAACTGGAGTGCGGCATCATCTTCCAGTCCCAAAAGTATAAGCTTATTATTGCAATCCTCGCATAGTGCCTGCAGGAGTTCACAAGAGGGTGCTCCCTGCATACAGAGCATGTATGCGCGTTCTCCTTCCATATCGAAACGCAGCACCACAGCATCCTTAAGCACGCACACCTCGGTCCCGAACCACGATTGCCAACCCACAAGATTGGCAAAGGTAAAGTTGCAGTTGCGACGTCCGGCATTAAGGCTGACCGCCTGAACAGCTTCCTTATCAGCTACGGTAAGCTTATGGAAATCAAGTGTCATGCGGGTTTTAACTGATTGTCGAGTTTTTCAATGATGTCATCAAGCATCCCGAACAGCGCCGGAACGGTATCAGGGGTTACACTTTTGCAGATAACAGCATTACCTACTTTTATGGGAACATCGGTCAGCAGATTCTGCAGATTATGTCCTTTGTCCGTAAGTGTCACTATTACCTGACGTGCATCGGCCAAGCCTTTACTGCGGGTAAGGATGCCCTGTTGCTCCATTCTTTTAAGAAGCGGAGTAACCGTGTTTGTTTCCAGCATAAGACGTTTGGCTATGTCATTCACCGGCTGCGCATCCTTCTCCCACAGGACCATCAGTACCAAATACTGCGGATAGGTCAAT
>Ga0310696_10007628_pt1 | contig 12686 bp, 15 predicted proteins | sample AusTroGonzalo_MG_4_FD_203885 | JGI IMG/M metagenome (GOLD analysis project Ga0310696, IMG submission 203885) | Bovine rumen microbial communities from tropical cattle in Woodstock, Queensland, Australia - Gonzalo_02 (v2) (version 2) | ecosystem: Host-associated > Mammals > Digestive system >... | reverse complement strand
AACGCGAGATGGAACAACTGGAGAAGGACATTGCCACCCTTGAGACAGAGAAAAAGCAAATAGAGGAGGCCCTTTGCGGAGGTACCACTTCTGTCGACGATATAACAGCCATGAGCAAGCGACTGCCTATTCTGAACGATGAGCTCGACGAGAAGTCCATGCGCTGGTTGGAACTGAGTGAAATTGAAGGGTAATCATAATCTTCAAATTTCAAATGTCAAAAATCAAAGTAAAATGATACAGCAACAATATCCATCACAACTATTGGAACGGGCCGTGCAAGAGTTTGCAAAGTTGCCTGGCGTGGGACGCAAGACGGCCCTGCGACTGGTGTTGCACCTGTTGCGGCAGGATGCTGAGGATGTAGAGAAACTGACGCATGCCATCCAGCAGATGAAGCTTGAAGTTAAGCGTTGCAGCGTGTGCCATAACATCAGCGACAGCGACGTGTGCCCCATCTGTAGCGACCCGCATCGCGACGTGTTCACCGTTTGTGTCGTAGAGAATATCCAGGACGTGATGGCCGTCGAGAATACCCAGCAGTTTACGGGGCTTTACCATGTGTTAGGTGGCGTCATTTCGCCTATGGACGGCATTGGTCCCAGCGACCTTGAGATAGAGTCGCTTGTTGCGCGCGTGCGTGCAGGCGATGTTAAAGAGGTGATACTGGCGTTGAGTTCAACGATGGAGGGCGACACGACGGGGTTCTACATCTTCCGCAAACTGGCACCTTTCAGCGATGTCAAGATTAGCATCATTGCACGAGGCATCAGCGTGGGCGACGAACTGGAATATACTGACGAGGTAACGCTGGGACGCTCTATTCTGAACCGCACACCCTTCGAGGGAAAGTAACCCCGATTTATCGCAATATTGAAATAACGTCATAACGAAATGTCGAAATAACGAAATATATGAACGCAGAAACACTACAATTCCTGTTGACGACCTTTATGGAACTGGCCACGTTGGCGTGCGCCTATCTGGGCCTGCGTCTTTTCAAGCAGAACTGGAAACTGCGCATGGCCTTGATTGTTGTGCCTCTGTCGGCCAATGCAGTCTTGTATGCTATCTATCGCACCACAGCATTCTTCTATCTGGGTGTCATCCTATTACTTTGTATTCCATTTGTATGGCCCAGAAAATCAGCGTAATTATCGTCAGCTACAACGTCTGCCAACTGTTGGACGAATGTCTGCAGAGTGTTGAGCGGGCTCTCGATGGTGTCGAGGGCGACATCTTTGTGGTCGATAACCGTTCTACTGACCATACCGTAGAGACATTGCGCCCCAAACATCCGCAGGTGCACTTCATTGCCAATCCGAAGAATGTCGGTTTTGCGCGTGCCAATAATCAGGCCATTCGTCGTTCTGATGCTGAATACGTGTTGCTGCTCAATCCCGATACGGTGGTCTACGAGCCGACTATCAAGGGCTGTCTCGACTTCATGGATGCCCATCCGGAGGCGGGTGGGGCAGGTGTGCGCATGCTGACCCGTGAGGGCAATCCTGCGCCAGAGTCGCGCAGAGCTATTCCGACGCCCTGGGTGTCGATGCTGAAAATGCTGGGCTTTACCCGTCGCTATTATATGAGCCACCTGCCTTGGGATCAGCCGGGTCGTATCGAGGTGGTTAGCGGTGCCTACTGCCTGTTGCGCCGTAAGGCACTCGATCAGGTGGGCCTGCTTGACGAGGACTTTTTTATGTATGGCGAGGACATCGACCTCTCGTTCCGATTGCTGAAAGGCGGTTGGCAAAACTGGTTCCTGCCCTTCGACATCATCCATTACAAGGGCGAATCGACCGAGAAGACCTCCTTCCGCTATGTCCATGTGTTCTATGATGCCATGCTCATCTTCTTCCGCAAACATTACGGACACCTCAGCATCCTGCTCTCGCTGCCCATCAAGATAGCCATCTATTTCCGTGCCTTTCTGGCGCTGATGCAGATGATGGCCCAGCGACTACACAACTTCCTCCATCCTCAAAACGATATCAAAGCATGAAAACAGAAGTTACCCTGCGAGCCATCGAACCTGAAGACCTCGACCTGCTCTATCTGATTGAAAACGATCAGCAATTGTGGCATGTCGGTGCTACTAACGTGCCTTATTCGCGATATACGCTGCACGATTATATTGCCACATCCAGCGACGATATCTATGCCGACCGTCAGGTACGATTGATTATCGAGAATGGCGAACACCAAACCGTAGGCATCTGCGACATCGTGCGTTTTGAACCTCAGCATCTGCGTGCCGAGGCTGGCATCGTCATTATGAAGTCCTATCGTCAGCAGGGATATGCTGAGTCCGCTCTCCGTCAGTTGACACATTATGCCCTTTCCATTCTCCATCTGCACCAGCTTTATGCGGTGGTGGCTACCGACAACGTAGCAGCACTCAAATTGTTCCGTAAAGCGGGTTTTTCACGCGAGACACAACTGCAAGATTGGCTTTTCGATGGGCATAATTACGCTGATGCGGTGCTGATGCAAAGATTTTTATAAAATTTCTGCGAAAAAGTTTTGAGAATTCGAAAATTCTATGTACCTTTGCACCCGCAAATGACAAGAGTGTCTTTGTTATCCTGAGTTTTTTATTGGTTTGGTGCGTTAGTTCAGTAGGTTAGAATGCCTGCCTGTCACGCAGGAGGTCACGAGTTCGAGTCTCGTACGCACCGCTTCCTTTCTTTTTCAGTCCGTCGTGATGACGCAAATTATTTTTTAGTTGGTAATACATTACTCATTGGTGCGTTAGTTCAGTAGGTTAGAATGCCTGCCTGTCACGCAGGAGGTCACGAGTTCGAGTCTCGTACGCACCGCTTCCGCAATACTTCGTGAGAGGTGTTGCGGATTTTTTTTGCATTTTTTTCTTTATTCATTATTCATTTTTCATTTTTCTTTGTACCTTTGCAAAGCATTAGAAAAATTACAATTCAATCTATCAATAAATTATGAAGCAAACTATTCTTGTTACGGGTGGCACGGGCTTTATCGGAAGCCATACTACCGTAGAGCTGCAACAGGCTGGTTATGAGGTCGTCATCGTCGATAACCTCGCTAATTCAAATGTCAATGTCCTTGACGGTATCGAGAAGATTACAGGCATCCGTCCTGCCTTCGAGCAGGTTGACTGCTGTGACATGCCGGCATTGGAAAATGTGTTTAAGAAGTACCCAAAGATTGAGGGCATCATCCATTTTGCAGCCTCTAAGGCCGTGGGCGAGAGCGTCGAGAAACCCCTGATGTACTATCGCAACAATTTGGTGTCGCTCATCAATCTGTTGGAGCTCATGCCCAAATACGACGTCAAGGGTATCATCTTCTCTTCGTCGTGCACCGTCTATGGTCAGCCCGCTCAAGAGAACCTACCCGTTACCGAGAATGCACCCGTTCAGAAAGCTATGTCGCCCTACGGCAACACCAAGCAGATCAACGAGGAGATTATTCATGACTACATCCACAGCGGAGCCCCCATCAAGTCGGTCATCCTGCGCTATTTCAATCCCATCGGTGCACACCCCACAGCCCTGATTGGCGAATTGCCCAATGGTGTGCCCATGAATCTCATTCCCTTCGTTACCCAGACCGCAATGGGTATTCGTGAGCAGCTGAAGATATTCGGTCACGACTACAATACCCCCGACAAGACCTGCATCCGCGACTACATCTATGTCGTCGATCTGGCTAAGGCTCACGTGAAGGCTATGGAGCGTGTGCTTGACAACCCTGATACCGATGCCGTCGAAATCTTCAACATCGGTACAGGTAAGGGTCTCTCAACCCTTGAAGTTGTCGAAGGCTTCGAGAAGGCTACTGGCGTGAAGGTCAACTGGACCTATGCACCACGTCGCGAAGGCGATATCGAGCAGGTATGGGGCAATGTCGACAAGGCCAACAAGGTACTTGGCTGGAAGGCTGAAACACCCACCGAGGAAGTTCTGAAGAGTGCCTGGAAATGGCAACAGAAACTTCGCGAAGACGGTATACAGTAATAATTAGCCCGCAACAAATCAAATGTTGCGGGCTTTTTTTTGTCCTCACTTTAGGTTGACGAGTATCTATGCTACTTATTGCGATAACTAGCGTACTGACGTGTACTGAATAAGTTGACACTTTTGAAATTTAAAAAGTGTATCGGTATGCGTAAAATAAGACGGAAGTATTGAAAAATAAATAAGGAGTATTGCACAATAAGAGCCGCTTATCGCTCGTGCCCTTCGAGCTTACTTCTCGTGGGGCGTCTGCTTACTCCTCGTGACCCGCTTGCTTACTTCTTATGTCGTGTTTGCTTATATGACAGGTGACAGTTTCTGTCAGATAAACGTTAGACCAGGTACAGGTGAATGTCATACTGCGACTTTCACTTCCGTACTCGCATAGGGTTGGCAAGTATTTGGCAAGTATTTGGCAAGGGGTTCGCAAGCTCAAGCAAGCTATTAATACTTGCCATCACCTTGCCAACCCCTTGCTTAGAGCTTGCTAAGAGCGACGCAACCCTATGCGAAATCGATATGAACTTTTTCACTATGAGTGGACGATATCTCAAAATAATTGCGTACTTTTGCAATCCAAATGAAGACAATGATTATTACTCTACTGCTGGCTATGGTTGGCAGTGGCGCTATGGCACAAGGTACTGTGGCAGACTATAGGCGGGCGGATTCGGTGCGCTATAAATACTCGTGGAAGGTGGCGAACAGCGAAGTCAAGGTGCATCGCATGCGCGACGGTCACAAGTTCTGGTATTCGGTGTGGGATGGTCGGAAGATGGTGTATAAGGAGGTGGATGCCGACAGTAACAAGGTTTCCATTCTGAATGAAAATCCTGAGAAACCGCGACCGCAACGCAGACAGGACCGAAGGCAGCACTACTGGAGTGAGGTGCCCGACGAGAAGACTGGTTGGCAGGTATCGCCTGTGGACAGTATGCTCATGGTGTTCCATCGGGACAATAATCTGTGGACACGTCGGGGGCATGACGTTAGACCGCTGACGACCGATGGCGATTCGACGTATTATTATTCGGCGTGGGGCTCGTTCTCGCCTGACGGTCGCTACTATGCTACGGTCCGCATAAAGCCAGCCCCCAAGCACTATGTCTACTATGTCGAGTCCGTGCCTGGCACAACGAGTAGGGGAGGTAAGTACGATGTCGCTGAGCCTGTATTGCATAAGCAGGAATATGCCAAGCCTGGCGATTCGCTGGACTATCGAGTGCCTGTCGTTGTGGAGATGGCTACAGGCCGTGTCATAGAGCCCAGTACCGAACTGTTCTACAAGCAGTATTCCGTATCGGCTCCGCGTTGGGACAGTAATAGCCGTACGCTGACATTTACCTTCAACGAACGTGGTCACAAGACTTACCGGTTGTTGGAATTGGATGCCCTGACGGGCACGGTGCGCACGATTATCGAGGAGACGAATGCGAAATATGTGAACTATAACCGTTTGTATCGCCATGATTTCAAGGATGGGCGACGCATTCTGTGGACCAGCGAACGCGACGGTCGCAATCATATCTATTTGTACGACAGGAAAAAAGAGAATTTCGTCCGTCAGGTGACCAAGGGCGAGTTCTATGTGCGTGAGATTCAATATGTGGACGAGAAAGCTGGTGTTGTCTACTTCTCGGCAAACGGCATGAACAAGGCGGAAGATCCCTATCTGATTCATTACTATCGCATCGGACTGAACGGCAAGAATATGGTATGCCTGACACCTGAGGAAGGTCACCACGAAGCTGTGTTTTCTGACGACATGCAATACGTGATAGACACCTATTCGACTATACAGACACCGCCTGTTACGGTATTGCGGCGTGTGAAGGACGGGAAACTGATACGCACACTTGAACGTGCCGACATCACACGGTTGAAGGCCGAAGGATGGCAAGCGCCCGAAGTGTTCGTGGCTGCAGGTCGCGACGGCAATACACCGATGTGGGGCATCATTATGCGTCCGTCGAACTTTGCCCCAACGAAGAAGTATCCCATTATAGAATATATCTACAGCGGACCTGGCGACCAGTATGTACCAAAATCGTTCACGCCTTGGATTTGGGGTATGGCTGAGTTGGCAGAGTTGGGCTTCATCGTGGTACAACTTGACGCCATGACCACCTCGTTCCGTACTCGCGAGTTTGAGGAGGTTTGTTATAAGAATCTGAAAGACGGTGGTCTGCCTGACCGTAAGGCTTGGATACGGGCAGCTGCCGAGAAGTATCCGTATATGGATATAGACCGAGTCGGCATTTACGGCTGTTCGGCTGGCGGTCAGAATGCTATGGCTGCCGTATTGTGGCATGGCGACTTCTACAAGGCTGCCTATGCTGCCTGCGGGTGTCACGATAACCGTATGGACAAAATATGGTGGAACGAGCAATGGATGTCGTATCCTGTAGACAGCAGCTACGTGGAATGCTCGAATGTGGCTAATGCATATAGGTTGGAACGTCCGCTGATGCTTGTCGTGGGCGAATTGGACGATAACGTTGATCCTGCTTCAACGATGCAGGTTGTGAGTGCTTTGCAGAAGGCGGGAAAGGATTTTGAACTCGTAGTACTGCCCGGTGCCCACCATACAATGGGTGATACCTATGGCAACCATAAGCGCAACGATTTCTTTGTTCGTCATCTGATGGGCAAAGAACCACCGAAATGGAGTGATATCTTAGACAAGAAAGATAGAAGAGAGTGAAATGAAAAGTGGCCTCGCAATGTGAGCGGGGCCACTATTATATGGGGTAGCGAAGGGATTGTTACTTAATCAAGTCAACACTACGCTTCAGGAACTTATCGAGGGCTTCACCCTTTAGCATGCCGTTCTGGAGCAGGGCGAGGTCGATGAGCTGATGGACGATGTCGTTCTGAGCGGCAAAACCATTCAGCACTTCCTGCTTCTTGTCCTTCTGCTCTTGAACGGCCTTCTCGGTCTCTGCCTTCATGTCTTTGTCATCCTGTGTCAGTTCCTCGGGCTTCCTTCAGATTCCGTCTCGCGGCGGACACCCTTGCCTCTGGCTGGACGCTTCCCGCTATAAGGGCGCCTTTGGGACTTTCACCCGTTAGAATACGTTCGTGCTGGACGAACTAAAAAGAGGTTCACTTCAACAAATGAACCTCTTTTATCGTTAGTTGTATGTTTATTCTACAACCACTAGTGCGTCGTCTTCCATGACGCTCTGGCCTGGCTTAACACAGATAGCGGTTACCTTACCATCCTTCTCAGCCTCAATGTTGTTGGCCATCTTCATGGCTTCCAGCACCAACAGGGTGTCGCCAGCCTTCACCTCATCGCCGACATTTACGTTGATAGAAGTGATGACGCCAGGCAGAGGAGCCTTGATGGCGTTGTTGGTGTTGACATTAGCACTTGTCTCACCAGAATCACTTGATTCGCTGGACTGAGCAGCAGAAGGACGAACCACAACTTTCTTCTCGGGTTCAGCCTCAGGCTCCCATGCCACCTTATATTCCTCACCATTCACGGTGACTACAGCTTCATTTTCCACAATCTCACCGATGGCAACGTTATACTCATTGCCATTGATGGTGTATTTATATTCTTTCTTCATATCTTTTCACTTTTCACTTATCAGGGGTGTTCTGTCATTGTCAGAGCATAACCGTTCCACTGAGTCTGCTTCTCGGCAATCGTGATGATGCCGGGCTCCTTATCGTGGACATTGTTGCCCTTGAACTCATAGAGTGCCATCGCAATGGCTGCATAAACTTCGTTCTTCATAATTGTCAATTATAAATTATCAATTGTCAATTATCAATTACATAGGTATGTTACCATGCTTCTTAGCGGGCAGGGCATCGCGTTTGGTAGCGAGCTGAGCTAATGCGCGGCAAATGCGGAAACGAGTGTTGCGAGGCTCGATGACATCGTCGATGTAGCCATACTTGGCAGCCTGATAAGGATTAGCGAAGAGCTCGTTGTACTCCTCTTCCTTCTCAGTAATGAATGCCTTCACGTCCTCACCAGCTTCCTTCTTGGCCTTAGCTTCCTTGGCATAAAGCACGGCAGCAGCACCTGAAGCACCCATCACAGCAATCTCAGCAGAAGGCCATGCGTAGTTCAGGTCGGTATGCAGCTGCTTAGAGCCCATCACGATGTGTGAACCACCGTATGACTTACGCAGGGTAACGGTAATCTTGGGCACAGTAGCCTCACCATAAGCATACAGCAACTGAGCACCGTGCAGGATAACAGCGTTGTACTCCTGACCGGTACCAGGCAGGAATCCAGGAACGTCTACAAGTGAAACGATAGGAATATTGAATGCGTCGCAGAAACGTACGAAGCGGGCACCCTTACGGCTTGCGTTAACATCGAGCACACCAGCATAACAAGAAGGCTGGTTGGCAACGATACCTACGCTCTGACCATTGAAGCGGGCGAAACCTACGATGATATTCTTAGCGAACTTAGGCTGTACCTCGAAGAATTCGTGGTTGTCGGTAACAGCCGAAATGACCTTGTACATATCGTATGCCTCGTTGGGGTTCTCGGGAATAATCTCGTTCAACGAGTCTTCCAGACGATCGATGGGGTCGTCGCACTTCTTACGAGGAGCCAGCTCCATATTGTTAGAAGGAATATAGCTCAGCAGGGTCTTCAGCATCTCGACAGCCTCTTCCTCAGTCTTAGCGGTGAAGTGTGTTACACCAGACTTAGAAGCGTGTACTGATGCACCACCCAGGTGCTCCTGGTCAATGTCCTCGCCAGTCACGGTCTTTACCACCTTAGGACCAGTCAGGAACATATATGACGTACCTTCCATCATCAGCGTGAAGTCGGTGAGGGCAGGGGAGTACACAGCACCACCGGCGCAAGGACCGAAGATACCAGAAATCTGAGGAATCACACCTGATGCCAAGATGTTACGCTCGAAAATCTCAGCATAGCCAGCCAGTGCATTGATACCCTCCTGAATACGTGCACCACCCGAGTCGTTGATGCCAATCACGGGAGCACCCATCTTCATAGCCATATCCATTACCTTGCAAATCTTCTGACTCATGGTCTCAGACAGTGAACCTGCATGTACCGTGAAGTCTTGTGCAAAGATGAACACCAGACGACCGTCAATAGTACCAGAACCGGCTACAACGCCGTCGCCCAGGAACTGCTTCTTCTCCATACCGAAGTTGTGGCAGCGGTGCTCCTTGAACATGTCATACTCTTCGAACGAACCCTTGTCCAGCAACATCTCAACGCGCTCACGGGCGGTATACTTACCTTTGTCGTGCTGCTTCTGGATGGCTTTCTCGCCACCGCCAAGACGGGCTTGCTCACGCTTCTCTATCAATTGCTTGATTTTTTCTAATTGCTTGCTCATTGTTTTTTAATTATCAATTTTCAATTATCAATTTTCAATTATCAATTTTCAATTTACTCAGGATGTTCACACAATTCAGTCAGTATTCCACAGGTGCTCTTCGGATGCAGGAAGGCAATGTTAAGACCCTCAGCGCCCTTACGAGGTTTCTCGTCAATCAGACGTACGCCCTTCTCGCTGACCTCGGCCAATGCCTTGGCTACACCATCCTCAACGCAGAAAGCGACATGGTGTACACCCTTGTTGCCTTTGTCGAGCCACTTCTGGATGGTGCTCTCGGGTGATGTCGGCTCCAGCAATTCCAGCTTTACCTCACCACACTTCAGGAAGGCAGTCTTCACCTTCTGATCCTCTACCACCTCAGTTGCATAACACTCCAAGCCCAGCACGTCTGTAAAGAACGGCAGGCTCTCTTCAATGCTCTGGACGGCGATGCCCAGATGCTCAATGTGAGAAATCTTCATACCTTTATTAAATTATTAAATATAGAATTGTTTGCAAAGGTACAACTTTATTTTCATTCCCACAACTTTTTATCCGCTTTTATTTTGTCTATTATATTTTTCTTTGTACCTTTGCAGGCAAAAATGAAAGATATTAAATATTATAAGGTTGCTGAAGTGTTGTTTTCAGTATCGGCAGAGAATAATGACTTTGAGTTAATGACGAATTATGAGCCTTTTGTTTATGCGGACGGTTCTGTAGATTCATCTTTTTTTCAGCTTGCTGTAGAAGAGGGTAATGCTGTGGCTTTTAGTGAAGAAATGCGTCAGGACGACGAAGGTCAGGAAATCATTTGTGGCAAGACTTCTGATGGTTGTCCAGTGTTCCAATTTATCTGGGCAAACAAAACGGCAGGTTGGCTGGTTTGCCAGAAAGACTATAGCAAGGCTACACTCGTGATGACAGGCAGCTATCGCAAACTGGCTATCGATAATGCGTTGATGATTCTATTTGCCCTCTCAACAGCTGAGCAAGGTGTGGCATTGTTCCATTCTTCCACTGTTTCTTTTGGCGATAAGGCCTATATGTTCTTGGGGGTCAGTGGCACGGGCAAGAGTACTCACTCAAGCCTGTGGTTGAAATACATCGAGGGTACTGAGCTGTTGAACGACGACAATCCCGTAGTGCGTGTTAAAGGCGACGATGTCACCGTGTACGGGTCGCCGTGGAGTGGTAAGACGCCGTGCTATCGCAATCTGAGCTATCCGTTGGGAGGCATAGTGTTACTGAGTCAGGCACCATATAACAAAATTCAACGACTATCGGGCATTCATGCCTACGTCGCCTTAGTGCCAAGCATCAGCGGCAAACGATGGGACAAGCGAATAGCAGACGGACTGCATCAGACGGAGAATGCACTGGCCATGAAAGTTCCGGTATGGCATCTGGAATGTCTGCCCGATGAAGCTGCAGCCCAATTGTGTCATAAAACCATTGTGAGATGAAGGACAGTGTTATCATCGAAGAAGCCTGTCGACTGGTCAGTGAGGGCCTGTGTGTCACGCTGCCTGTAAACGGACAAAGCATGTTGCCTTTTATCATTGGAGGCAAAGAGAGCGTCATCCTGCAGAAGCCGGAGAACCTTCAGGTTGGACATGTTGTGCTGGCATGGGTTGACGGTTCTCACTATGTTGTTCATCGCATCAAGGAGATTCAGGGCACGGCAGTCACATTGACGGGTGATGGTAATCTTGGAGCTTTGGAACATTGTCAGCTGAACGATGTCCGTGCGTTGGCCACGCATGTAGTCGATGCCAAGGGTCGCAGACGCAATTTGTACACGAAATGGCGGATGCGTGGTGTTTATGTATGGAACCTCCTGTTTCCGCTGAGAAGATATATTTTAGGAGTTAATAGAAGAATTCAGTTTATAAAATAATGAGGTAAAGTTATGAAGATAAAAAAGGGATTTGTGCTGCGCCAGGTGTGCGGCGAGAATGTGATAACCGGAGAGGGTCTGGAAACCATTAACTTCGGTAAGCTGTTGTCACTCAACGAGACGGCTGCATGGCTGTGGCAACAGGCTGCAGCAATGGGCGACTTTACGGTCGAAGCCCTGACTGCACAGCTTTGCGAGACCTACGACGTTGCGGAAGATGTTGCCTTTCAAGATGTGTCGAACATCGTCAATGAATGGTTGAAAGTTGAAGTCATAGAATGAAATACGTCTGGTGGCTATGGCAACAGTCCTATGGCATCCGCTGGAATTCGGTGATGCGCATAGTGACAGGTGTTGCTCAGGTTAGCCTTGGCTTGACAATGGTATGGCTCAGTCGTCATTTTATCGATAAGACGATACGTACTGGGTCAACCGATGATATTATTTGCATGATAACTCTACTCGTCATGACGGGTTTAGGGGGTGTCTTGATGCGTCAGATAGGCTATTGGCTATCTACAACAGCGAATATTCGTCAAACCAATGCTTTACGTTTGCGTATCTTTAGTTGCCTGTTCCGTCGCCAGCTCTATTCTGAACAGGATTTGCATTCGGGAGATGTTACTTCACGTTTGTCGAAGGATATCGAGGCTGTCAGCACCGTTTGCACAGACACGCTTCCACAGATGGCTATCACCATGATCCAGCTTAGCGGAGCCTTTCTGCTAATGCGTTGGTTCGACGAGCGTCTGGCTTGGGCCTTGTTGTTGCTGACCCCCCTTGCTCTAGTCTTCGGCAAACTCATTGCACGGAAGTTACGACAAATGACACTTGATATTCGTCAGGACGAGAGTCGCATCCAGATGCAAGTTCAGGAGGGTATGGAGTATAACTTCGTACTGCGTTCTTTGGGTAGCGAGCAGTGGGTAACCGATCGCCTCGGCTCCATGCAGCAACAGTTGCATAATAATGTCTTAAGACGTCTGAGCTTTACAGTCATTGCTCGTTTCATCATTGGCATTGCCTTTAGTTTAGGCTATCTGTTGGCTTTCGTGTGGGGTGGTATCGGATTGCGTAACGGCACCATTACCTTTGGAGTCATGACGTCGTTTTTGCAACTTGTGGGTATGATTCAGCACCCCATACTACAACTGCTCAATATGGTGCCAGGACTGATTCACTGTTCGGCAAGTATTGACCGCCTGCAAGAATTGGAGCCCACAAAAACTGAGAACGGGATTTCAGTGGCAAAACCAACGCCCACAGAAACGGTCACAGAATTCATCCGCTTTGAGGATCTATCATTTCGCTACGCTAAGGGTGACCGCATGGTTTTGGAACACTTTACGCATGAGTTCAAACCTGGTTCCAAGACGGCTATTATGGGCGAGACTGGTATTGGCAAGACTACGCTGTTCCGCCTGTTGTTAGGTTTCATTGAACCAACCAGCGGACAAC
>Ga0310696_10007627_pt1 | contig 12687 bp, 12 predicted proteins | sample AusTroGonzalo_MG_4_FD_203885 | JGI IMG/M metagenome (GOLD analysis project Ga0310696, IMG submission 203885) | Bovine rumen microbial communities from tropical cattle in Woodstock, Queensland, Australia - Gonzalo_02 (v2) (version 2) | ecosystem: Host-associated > Mammals > Digestive system >... | reverse complement strand
ATTAACAAAACTTCGCCACTTGCGGTAAAAAACACCGTTAAAGGTATTTTTTATCCTCGTGCCCAACTGAGCTATACCCCAAAAAGGTAAGCCATTCTATAACACACTGCTTTTGAAAAGTCAAATAAAAAAATAGCTTCTTTTAAAAAAAGATAAGGCCCTCAAAAAGCGTGTGATTTTAACTTAATTTTAAAGTTAAAATTTTATATTGTCAGAAAAGATATTTATTTTATTTGAAGGAGATTTACTCATGAAAAAACTTCTTGTGTCCGCTTTAAGCCTGACGCTTATGTCTTGTGCGCATCATCAAACCGCATCCGAGCCGATGCCCGTTGTTTATGAAGAACCTGCCGTAGAGATTGACTCTTGCGCTTGCGCTTATGCACCTGAGCCTTGTCGTGAAATTCAGCGTCCGCGCATTGTGGAAGAAGTACCCGCGGAACCCGCCAAAAGACCTTGCGACAATCACCAAACATTAAACTGCGGTTGCGGTAATTGCGATACTTTCCATCCGCATCATCCGGGTGAACCGATTGAAAATGCCGAAATTCAAGCTCAGCCCACACCTGTTGCCACATTCATTCCGGCACAACCCAGAAGTTATGAACTGGCGTCAAACCGCGCCTTTAACCGTTTTATTAAAGACACCTACGATATATACAGTCAAAAACCGAATCTCACAATTCACGTCAATGCACCGATTGCCAAAGACAATGATTTGCCGGGCGGCATTGAAAAAGGCGTTGAAGCGTTCAAAACACATCTTCAAAACGCACATGCCTTTGTTTTAACAGACGATGCCGAAAATGCAGACTACACGCTTAAAACAACGGCAGAATGGTTTGATACCGAATCCAAAACCGTTCCGGCCATCAAATATGTTGTTGAAATGTTTGCAAAAGACGGAACCCCTGCCGGTGCATGGTCTCAAATTGTTAAAAGGGCCGATAATAAAAGCTGGTTATAAATATGCTTTTTGCCCTCATCTTTTTGATAGTCAGTTTTAGCCCTTATCTTCAAACTTTTGCTCAGGAAACCGAAAGTTTTGAGATAAGGGCTAACGCTTGTGAAAAGGTTGTGGCAGAAGAAAGTTTATCAAGCGCCCGAAATCGTGCCGTTGATAAAGCCGTTTTTCTGGGCCTTAAAAATGCGCCTCAATTGGAGCAGGATAAACAACGCCTGAACGACCATGATTTAAGCGTTATGATTTATCGTTTGGTTGATGATTATGTTCAAGATTTAACATCTAAAGTCACCAAATCCGACAAAGAAAAAGTATGCGTTGAAATTTCGGGCTATATCAATCCGCAAAACATTCAAGCCGTACGTAACGAATTTAAGCAAAGCGAGCATGAACACACATTAACCACCGATGATATGGTTGAAATCGCCGCCAACATGCAAAATGACCTTCAAATCAAACCGCAAAGCATGGAAAATTTAGCCTTGGTATACGTTGAACCGCTTCAATATTTCAACGGCACAACGTCCGTAAAATATGCCTCTTTCTTAAAAGATAAAATCAAAAACAGTTCTTATTATTTTTTAACCGATAAAAAAGATTTGGCAGACTATGTCATTACCCCGAAACTCTTAAAGGCAAAACCCGAAAATTTGGATGATTCGCACAAAAGAATTCAGATGGTTGTTGCGCTTGAAATCAGCGGTTTACAAGAAAATATCACAACCGTTTCCCAAAACAGATTCTTACTGTATTCCGCACAAGAAAATCAAAACGAGATTGTGACGCGTTTATTAAAAAAGCTCCTTGAAGCCGCCGGCATGGAAACCGTGCGTAAAATTGAATTTGCGGAACAAAAAAAGCTAGAAGAAACAACTTTCGGTCGCAGTTTATAACAAACTAACAAACCATAGCTGTCATTTCGGCTTCACACACAAGCGTTTCCCCGACATAGGTTTTGCCGCTGCACACAAAAATCCGACCGCGTTCTTTTACCTTTTCAACATGCATTTCCATGCAATCTCCCGGAATAACCGACTTCCTGAATTTTACCTTATCAACGCTCATAAACAAAACGTTTTTAGGCTCTAAACTGCCGCCTTTATTTGCAATAACAAAACCTGCCGTCTGAGCCATTGCTTCTATTTGCAACACCCCCGGCATAATCGGATTATTCGGAAAATGGCCCTGAAAAAATTGCTCGTTTATCGTCACATTTTTATGACCTATACCCCTAACACCGTCTTCCACGATTTCTACTTTATCCAACAACAAAAAAGGGTATCTGTGGGGTATAACTTTCATAATATCTTGAATGTTATATATTTTATTTTCCATTTTTATTTCCTTATTTTTTTGTATTTTTTTGTAAAAATGCAACCTGACGCATAAATTCCTTAAAAGGAACGGCAGGTGTTCCGAGCAATACGGCACCCGGTTCCACATCACGCATCACACCCGATTGAGCGGCAATTTGAGCGCCGGATCCGATTTTTAAATGGTCCGCGAAACCCGTCTGACCGCCGCAAACAACATAATCTCCGAAAGAACAACTGCCCGCAACACCGACCTGTCCGACCAAAATACAACCCCGACCGAATTTATCGTTGTGTGCAATTTGAACCAAATTATCAATACGGCAACCGTCCGCAATAACCGTATCATCCAGCGCGCCTCTGTCAACACAGGTATTTGCGCCGATTTCCACATCATTTCCGATAATCACGCGACCTACCTGCGGAATTCTGACGTGGCGTCCGTCAATAAGCTGAAAACCGAAACCGTCCGCACCGATGGATACACCGTTATAGATATAGCAATCATTTCCCATAATGCAATAACATATGTTTGCATTGGCACCTATACGACACCTGTTTCCTATCTGGCAGGCACGCCCGATATGAACGCCCGATTCTATCCGGCAATCATCTCCGATAACAACGTTCTCTTCCAAAACAGCAAAATCACCGATAAAACAATTTTTACCGAGTTTAGCCGTCGGATGAACGGATGCTTTTGAAGAAATACCGACCTCATGAATATATTCACCATACAAGGCCGAATTAAGCTTTAAGAAGGCTAATTTCGGATTATCATGCGTTAACAAAATAACGCCGTTCGGCACAAACGATGCAAGTTCTTTGGTCGTCACACATGCTTTTGCTTTAATCAAAGCCGCCTGTTCTTTGGCTTTTTTATCATAAAAGAAGCAAATATCATTTTCGGCAGCATGCTGCATTGTTCCGATATCCGAAATCAAAACATCGGCATTTGCCTTATCTGCAAGCTCGGCACCGGTTATTTGTGCAATATCCGCCAATTTAAACGGTCCGTTGTTTTTATAAAAAGATGTATCTACCATATTATGCCCTTTCTACAAGCTTGTTCCGAAATTCAATCTGAAAACTTCTTTTTGGTCGTAATCTTCCTTCATAACGGCAAAGCCGAAATCAAGGTCAATTTTACCCATCGGGGAATACCATTCAAAACCGAAACCGACTGAAGCGCGCGGTTTTGATGAATAATCCACGTTATTCCTGTCAATATCGTCCGGTTTACCGAGCATACCGATATCAAAGAAGGTTCGTCCTCTCACACCCAGTTCATCCAATCCGATCGGGAAAGAAAGTTCGGCACCGCCGTACACGGTCCAGTTACCGCCCAAAGCATCTTGAGTGTTTTTATCTCTCGCACCGATACCGCCGAATTCAAAACCGCGCAGCGTTTGACCACCCAGATAATATCTGTTTGATAAACGAACATCTTTGCCGCCGTATCCGACAATATAACCGCCGTTTGCATGAAATTTGAATGTCCAATAATCCGCAATCGTATAAAATTGAACGGCTTTCACATCAAATTTGAAAAACTTCTCATCGCCTCCGATACCGGCAAAATCATTTCCGAACGAAAGGAAATAACCTTCTTTTGTACGTTGTTTATTATCGCGCTTATCATAATACAAAGTCTGTCCGATAATTGAACCGGTTGTTTTTCCCTTTTCTCTTTGAACATATACGGATGCCGAATCCTTCACGTTTTTGATTTCATCTTCACGAATTGTATAACGTAACGTTTGATAAAAATCATCCGTGTAGTTCCAACCCAATCTGCCGCGTAAACCCATACTTGACGTATCATACGAGCTCTCATCCTGATAATCTTCATCGCTGTAAAAAATATCAAAACCGGCACTTAAACGGCGATTTAAGAAATAAGGCTCCGTAAAGCTCAAAGAATAATCTTTCGTACGTTGAGACACGGAAGCATCCAAGCTGATTTGCTGACCTTTACCCATAAAATTGTTTTCGGTAATACCTGTCTGAATCAAAGCACCGTTTGTTGTGGAATAACCGACACCGACATTAAAATATCCGGTTGATTTTTCCACCAAACCGACATCCAAATCAGCCTTATCCGAACTGACCGGAACGGATTGAATATCAACTTTGCTGAAATAATTGAGGTTTTCAATATTGCGACGAGAATCTCTGATTTTTGCCACATTAAATGCATCGCCTTCATCCAAACGAATTTCGCGACGAATAACCTCATCTATCGTACGCGTATTTCCGAAAATATTGATACGATTTACAAAAACACGCGGACTTTCCGAAATCTTAAAGATAACATCAACGGTATTATCTTCATGACGCGTCAATACCGGACTGACATCAACAAACACAAAACCTCTTTTACCGAGTTCTTCCGTCATGTTGGAAACCGTTCTTTCCACAAGTTTGGAATTATACCATTTGCCTTTTTGAACCTCTATTTCTTTATAAAGTTTTTGAATATTCACTTCCTTAATTTCAGAATTGATGTTGACATCTTTGACCTTATAACGGGCACCTTCATCAAGCGTAAAGTTCAAAATAAAAGACTTACCGTTCGGTGCCAATTCGGCAACGGCGGATACCACATTAAAATCAATGTAGCCGTGCTGGGTATAAAACTGACGCAACATTTCCTTATCATAATTCATCTTTTCGGCATCATATTTATCAGCCGAGCTGAAAAAGCGATACCAACGGCTTTCTCTGCTTAATATTTCTTCTTTTAAGTCCGGACCGGAATAATGCTTATTGCCGAAGAAATTGATTTTTGTAATTTTAGCTTCGCCGCCTTCATCAATTTCAAAAACCAAATCCACACGATTATCTTTACGTTCAATAATCTTCGGATCAACCGACACATTATAACGCCCTGCTCTTTTATACATATCCAAAATATGCAAAGCATCTCTTTGCACCGTTGCTTTGCTGTAAATTGCATTCGGCTTGCTTATAACTTCACTTTCCAAAGTTTTATCGTTTAATTTTTTATTACCGTCAAAAACGCGTTTACCGATAAGCGGATTTTCCTTTAATTCAATTTTCAGGACACCGTTTTTTTCCGGCTTCATGTCAATATCCGAAAACAAACCCGTTGCATACAGATTCTTAAAAGCTTTATCCAGCGCCTCATCCGAAACGTTTTGTCCCGTTTTAAGCCCTAAATAGGCCAATACGGTCTCTTTTTCAACACGTTTTAAACCTCGTGTTTCAACCGAACGAAGCACAAAATCGCTTGCCTCAGCCTGTGAAGCTAAAAAAGAAAGTCCGATAAACAATGCCAAATAAAATTTTTTCATGTTTTTTTTCCTTTTCTAAGAATTAAACCAACGATGGAATAAGTGAATAATATCATTAAACGTAGCTAAAATCATCAACGCGATTAATAACAAAAAACCTGCTTTAAATAAGTATTCTTTGGTTTTTTCTTTAAGTTCGCGACCGCTCAATATTTCAAGCGTGAAAATAACAACATGGCCGCCATCCAAAACAGGTATCGGGAAAAGATTAATCAATCCCAAATTAATGGAAAGAAGCGCCAAGAATGTCACAAAATCAAGAGCTGTTTCATTTTTTGTAATATCCCCGGTCATCTCGGCAATGCGAAGAATACCTCCCACATCTTCGCTGCCGCGCTTACCCGAAATCATTTGTCCGACACCCCTCAATGTCATATACGTCACGCGCCAAACTTCGCCACAAGATTCGGTAAAGGCTTGCCATACGGATAATTTTTGATGATCCAACTCAACCGATCCGGTAGATTTAATGCCGAGCATATATCGCTTTTCAACGCTTTTTTGTTGTTTCGGTGTATCCATTTGTCTCAAATAAATATCAAAATCAAGCGTTTCACCCGATCTCAAAACTTTAAGCACCACATGATGGTCCGTGGCCAGAAAAACTTCTTCCGAAATATCCGAAAACTCAAAAACATCATGCCCGTTTACATTTAAAATACGATCACCTGCCTGCAAACCGGCTTCTTGTGCCGCACTGTTATCCATCACCTCGGATATCACCGGCGGAATGCTGAATTTACCAAACCAGGCAAACAACACAAAATATATCAGAATTGCCAGCAAATAATTAAATCCCGGACCTGCCAAAACAATCGCCAATTTCTTAAACGGATTTTGCAACGGAAAAGCATGTTTTTTTTGCTCCTCAGTTAAATTTTCCAAACCTTCGTTTGATGAAGATGACGCATCCCCGTCGCCTAAAAATTGACAATACCCGCCCAACGGTACGGCTGATATTTTCCAAACCGTTCCGTGTTTATCTTCCTTACTCCAAAGAGTCTTTCCAAACCCGATGGAAAAAGCACTCACTTGCACACCGAGACAGCGTGCAACAATAAAATGCCCGAATTCATGAACAAAAACGAGAATAGAAAGCAGAACAATAAACGGAATAACGTAGTATATTGCGTTCAAAAGCCACATCTTACACTACCTCAGAACAACCACATTGCATAGGCAAACAAAAAATAAACAAACGGTGCGGCAAAAATCAATCCGTCTATACGATCAAAAACGCCTCCGTGTCCGGGTATCAAATTAGAAGAATCTTTTAAATTTAAATGTCTTTTGATGGCTGATTCTATTAAGTCACCGATTTGCGATACCAAAGCAACGACACCGGCCAAGATCACATAAATCACTTCGGCTTTCGGATTAACAATGTTATATTTAATCAACATATAAAAGTAAAACTCACTGACGGCAACGGCCAACACAACGCCACCGATTAACCCCGACCATGTTTTGTTCGGGCTGATGGACGGCGCAAGCTTCGGTCCCCTTAAATTCGTACCGACAATATATCCCCCGACATCCATAGACCATACGGAAAGCAAGAACCACAATGTCATATAAAAATTATACGGCTCATAAGGTGCAATAATATGATACAACCACATCATGGAAGCAATACCGACGGATATATACGGCACGCCCAATATCAGCAAAAATGCATGCTGTTCTTTGCGCGATTGCAAATAAGCAAAAAGCGAAACAAATATAATGGTCAGCAAAATTGCTTGAGAATCATATACAAAAATTGAAACGGCAAGAGATGCAACATACGCGCCGAAATATGTCATCGGCTTTTTTGACGGCACCATATTCGCCCATTCATAAGAAAGCAAAATGCCCACCAACATTGTCAGTATATCAACATACGGATAGCCGTTCCATAATGCACCTATCACAACCGGCAACATCACAAGCGATGTCAAAATACGTTTCTTTAAGCCGGTAAACTTTTTTGTTTGAACTTTTTTAGACCTTACCATATCTTCTGTCCCTTGTTTGGAATGTTTCAATAATCTGTTTTAATTCGTGTGCCGAAAATTCTGGCCATGGCGTCAATGTAAAGAAAAACTCCGCATAAGCCAACTGCCAAAGCAAATAGTTACTTAACCTTTGTTCGCCCCCGGTTCTGATTAAAATATCCGGATCCGGTATATCTTTGGTATACAGCATATCTGATATCAGCTTTTCATCAACATTTTCGGGAGAAATATCACCACTTTTTATTTTTCCCGCAATTTCACGCACGGCATGTGCTATTTCCGCACGCGAACCGTAACTTAAAGCAATAACAAGTGTTGCAGCCGTGTTGTTCTGCGTTGCGGTTTCTATATCTTTCATCTTGGAAACAATATCTTCCGCAAGCATATCTCTTTCACCGATAAAACGAATGCGTATATTTTCTTTATCCAATTTTTTCAAATCACGTGCCAAATATTGACGCAACAAATTCATTAATGTATCCACTTCTTCCTTCGGACGTTTCCAATTCTCCGTGGAAAAAGCGTACAACGTCAAATATTTAACACCCAATTCTTTGGCAGCTTTTGCTATATCAAGAACATTTTGCGCACCTTTTTGATGACCGGCAGAACGGGAAAAGCCGTTTTTAACAGCCCATCTTCCGTTTCCGTCCATAATAATGGCAATATGTTCCAACGTGTTTGCCATCGGTTTATTACACCTGCATAATATCTTTTTCTTTTGCCGCCAACATTTCGTCTGCTTTTTTAACGGCATCATCCGTCAATTTTTGAATATCGTTTTCAGCTCTTTTTTCTTCATCTTCCGAAATCAAATTATCTTTTTTAAGTCTTTTAATTTCATCCAAACTGTCACGACGAATATTTCTGATGGCAACTTTGTTTTGTTCGGTATATTTACCGGCTACGCGTGAGAGTTCTTTACGACGTTCTTCGCTTAAAGGCGGAATCGGAATACGAATGAGCGTTCCGTCAACGGCGGGGTTAAGACCCAAATCGCTTTCTCTTAAAGCTTTCTCCGCATTTTTAACGAGCGATTTATCCCAAATGCTCACACTTAATGTTCTCGCGTCAAGCGTAGAAACCGTACCGACCTGAGCAATCGGCGACATAGAACCGTAAGCTTCTACCATCAAACCGTCAAGCAAACTTGCATGTGCTCTGCCGGCGCGTAATGAGCCGAAATCGGCTTTTAACGACTCAAGCGTTTTTTCCATACGCATGGAAGCATCTGTTTTAATTTGATTAATATCAGACATAATTTACCTCTTTTCTTTTTCTATAACTGTTAACTTTCCGCTGCCTTCCAAAGCTTTAACAAAGGCATTTTCGTTTGTAAGCTTAAACACAATCACCGGAATATTGCTTTCTTTCAGAAGCGTCACGGCGGTTAAATCCATCACGTGCAAATTCTTTGACAACACCTCATCATAAGAAATTCGCTCATAACGTTTGGCATCCGGATGTGTTTTCGGGTCCGCATCATAAACACCGTCAACCTGAGTGGCTTTTAACAACACATCGCATTGCACCTCCGAAGCTCTGAGCGCAGCTGCCGTATCCGTCGTAAAATACGGATTTCCCGTACCGCCCGCAAACACAACGACACGTTTTAATCCCAAATGTTTCAAAGCCTTACGATACATATACGGCTCGCATACCTGCGGCACATTTAAGCCGGACATCACGCGTACGGGCATACCTTCACGTTCCAAAGCATCCTGAATATACAAGGCATTCATTACCGTACCGAGCATTCCGACTTGGTCCGCAACACTGCGATTAATGCCTGAAGAAGCCTCTTTGGCGCCGCGAAAAATATTTCCGCCGCCGACAACAATGCAAATTTCAATCCCTAAATCATAGACATTTTTAATGTCATAAGCAATGCGTTTAAGTACTTCCGGAGACATACCGAAAGCCCTGTCTCCCATCAGACCTTCGCCAGACAGTTTGATTAAAACGCGTTTATATAAAGGTTGCATGCTTTTTTCCTTTATTATTAATGGATTTATATTACAAACTTTCATCAACTTGTCATCATATTTTTTCAACCTCTTCACAAGTTTTATCAAAAAGCACCGACTGATGCTTTGAAGTTTTTTTAAGCAAAAAAATATCATAAAAGAACTCTTTAAAGCCTCTTTTTCTTTATAACTAAAGATAATATTGAGAAAAACACCGATTTTGGTATAATCATTTGTATAGGAGAAGAGAAATGTCGTACGTTCAAACAAAGTATTCTCAAATATCCGGTCGCTCAATGATTGAGATGATTGGCGTTCTCACGATTATCGGCATTCTCGGCGCGGGCGGTCTCATCGGCTATTCCAAAGCAATGCGTCGTCATCGTTTAAACGAAACGATTTCCGATATTGCCGTTATGACAACAAACGTGCGCACTTTTTTTGCACATAGTGATAATTATGACAGTTTTGATGTTGAAACAGCCATCAAATACAACATTGCAACCGAGCGCATGATTGGCGTCGGCAACACATTGGTTAACCAATATAACGGTCGCATCACGATAGAACTTGATAAAGCCAGAGAAAACGGCTCGGATAACACCGCTTTTATTCTCACATATCGTGATTTACCGGTTGAGGCCTGTATCGGTCTTGCCCGCACAGATTGGGGATACGAAGAAAAATACGGATTTATCAGCGTTTCCGTCGGTAGCGATGACGGTTCCGGTCAAGCAATTCCTTCATATCCGAAAGAGCCGTCTCAATATTTTATAGAAAACAGACAACTTCGTCCTTTAGACATGGAAGAAGCACTCACAAACTGCACGGGATCAAATCCGACAGCTGCTCAAAGCATCGTTTCTCTTAAATTTTACTGATATACTTACGTCACTTCCGTAATAGCACGGAGGTTACCATCTCTGTTAATTTGCACCACTCTTAATTTATGGCGCATTTCTTCTATGGTTTTTGCCCTGTCAATAGCCGGATACGTATGCAAAATACGATCCGTAAAGGCTTGATATGCGGCTTCCGAACTTTCGGCATGGATGGTTGCCAAACAGTTATCGTGTCCGGAGCCCATCAATTCCCACAGAGCGCCGGCGTTTGATGTAGAAATCTCACCGCCGATAATGGCATCAGGCGTAAAACGCACCACAAGGTCAATCACTTTTGCATAGTCCATTTGGTTGGTCTGCTCCGTTCTTGAAAGCACCACATGAACTCTGTTCGGATGCGGTACCAATAATTCTCGCGTATCCTCAATCGTAATAATGCGTTTATGTATATCCAAAATTTTCAGCAGGTTATTTAAAAATGTTGTCTTACCGGTTGCCGTTGCACCGCTGACCAAAATATGGTCGCCGCGTTTAATGGATAAAAGCAATCTTTCATACGGATCTTCAGGATCTTTAATATCCTTTAACGGATTAATTTTATGCAAAGCCTTACCTTGAGACAAACCGTAATCGGCCAACCCGAATGCCACATCTTCACTGTGCACACGAATAGTCAGTGCCACGCCGCCCGTTAAATCATTTTCATCATACAAAACATTCTTACCGCAAATTGCCGAAAAACGGTGTCCTCCGGGCAATTCCGTAAACACAAGGGGTGATCCCGATACCGGATCAAACGGCAATTCGTAAGTATTTGCAACGATATACAGCAAATCCGTCAAATATTCTTTGGTCAGTTTTTCATCTTCATACATCACCCACGGATAAGCTCTTTTACCGCGAAGTCTCAGCCAAACCTTCTTCTCGCAGTTGATGGCAACCTCTTCAATATTTTCCTGATTATACCAATATGAAAGCGGGCGTAATACTGATTCCAAAACCGTAAATGAACTGCTCATGCCTGTTTCCTTTCTAAAAGAGTGCACCCGTTGAAGAATCCGAACTGCTGCTGTCACCCGATGAAGTTATGGCCGGCGGCGGAGGTGTCGCACCTCTCTGCTGATTCTTGCGCTTACGTTCATACACCGAATCATCCAATAATTTGGTTGCCGGTTGTACATCTGCCTGATTACCCTCATAAACAACCTTAGAAGAGCTCGGATTACCGCTGGCATTTGTCTTTCCGGAACCCTCACCCGTATGAATTGAGCCCATCGGATCTCTGTCATTAATCAAAGTTGTCGGTTTTTGCGTTGCTTCCTTACTGTATGCATCCGATTGCTCTCTTTCAAACGTTCTGAGCCACAAATCAACTTTCGGATAAATAATCAACCGCGTACCGGCCGGCACGTATGTCACCGTTTCTATCGCCGTCATACGATTCATTAAGTCGGTAAACACTTTCTTCATATCTTCCTGAAAACCGCGTCTTGCATCTTCTGCCGCCGCCGCACGTGCATCTTGTGTCGTATTTCCTTCCGAACTTGTGGTCTCACTTCCGCTTGCCATCACAAAGGCCAACGCATTTGTCGCCAAGTTTGTCGCAATCGGTGCCATATAGCGTTTCAACAGCTGTTCATCCAAATATCCCAAAGCACCGCCTCTGCCTTGCGCATCACCTGTTTGTGCCGCTTGAAATTCAAAAGCTGATCCGTCCGGACGAATAAGTCTTGTCCATGTAATGCTTGTACGAACCGCACCGCCGGATGTACCGCCGCCCATGCCGCCGCTTGAAGCACCCATCACACGGCTGCCTGCCGGAATCACAACATTACGTCCGTCTTCGGCATAAACATTACGCTCAACAATTGCCGTAATCGGAACGCTTGAGGATTCGCCGACATCAACTATTGTACGCGCCAAAACTGCCGGAATCGGTTTATCAGCCAAAATCATTTCGCTCATATCAACACGCCATGATGATACTTTGTAATCCACATTCTCCCAGTTATCCTGATATCCCGTAATGGATGAAGGACTTATGTTAGATGATAATTTTCCGACTCTGATATCCTCCACTCTCGCGTTTTGGGCTTGAGACAACGCATACGAACGCACCGGATCATATCTTTCGCCTTGTCCGAAACCGCCGCCCGGACCCAAATCCGTTTCCGGCTCAATGCTGTATGCTGATGGCGGAACAAAAGGTCTTGAGGGCTCTGATTTCGGCTTATCCGTCTTAACCGAAACTTCAACCGAACCTATCAGATTATCGTTATCATCATAT
>Ga0310696_10007625_pt1 | contig 12688 bp, 13 predicted proteins | sample AusTroGonzalo_MG_4_FD_203885 | JGI IMG/M metagenome (GOLD analysis project Ga0310696, IMG submission 203885) | Bovine rumen microbial communities from tropical cattle in Woodstock, Queensland, Australia - Gonzalo_02 (v2) (version 2) | ecosystem: Host-associated > Mammals > Digestive system >... | reverse complement strand
GTCCGTTGAGCAGTTTGGAGCCCTGAATCTCGCAGCAGTTGGAAATCAAACGCTGCACCAACTGCACGTTCGACATCTCAAGAGAGAAGAACGCCATTGGTACCCGGTAGTCGGCAGCGATGTTCTTGGCCATGGAGAGTGCAAACGAGGTCTTACCCATGGCAGGTCGTCCGGCAATAATCACCAGGTCGCTGGGCTGCCAGCCGCTGGTAATGTCGTCGAGCTTGTGATAGCCTGTGGGCACACCCGTGATACCGCTGGTGTTGGCTGCTGCTTTCTGAATCACGTCGATGGCATTCTTCACCACAGGGTCAATCTGGGTGTAGTCCTTCTTCATGTTCTTCTGCGAAAGCTCGAACAGCAAACCTTCTGCCTCCTGCATTACGTCGTCGATGTCGACGGTCTCGTCGAAGGCCTTGGTCTCGATATTGCTGGCAAAGGAGATGAGCTGGCGTGCCAGGAATTTCTGGGCAATGATGCGTGCGTGGTAGTCGATATGAGCACTCGAGGCTACGTGCGACGAAATCTCGGTGATGTAGGCCGGACCGCCCACATCTTCCAAGTCGCCGTTCTTGGCCAGTCGTTCTGTCACCGTGATGAAGTCAACTGGCTTCTCCTCCATGTTCAAGTCACGGATGGCGGCATAGATCTTTTGGTTGCGTGGCTCATAGAAACTCTCCGGGAACAGCATTTCGCAGACCACAGAGTAGGCATCCTTGTCGATGAGCAGGGCACCCAACACCACACGCTCTACTTCAAGCGCCTGTGGCTGCAAGTGGGCATAGGTGTTGTCGACCGGTGTCTGTCGGCTGGGCTTTCTACGGGTGTTATTTGTTTGCTCGGGCATGCTTCTTGTCTTTTTGTCTTAGGTAACCCTCTGTCTTCTGTAATTTTCTGTTGTGTTTAGGCAATACCAGCCTTGGCCAGTTCCTGTGCCATCTGCTGCTGCAATTCGCGGGCTTTGTTGCCAGCAACTTCAGCAAAATGGTCGTCGGAAGAGGCGTAGATGATGCCACGTGAAGAGTTGACCAGCAAGCCGCAGTCCTTGTTCATGCCATAGCGGCACACTTCTTCAAGGCTGCCGCCCTGTGCTCCTACGCCAGGTACCAGCAGGAAATGGTCGGGCGCAAAGCGGCGGATGTCTTCAAACATCTGTCCTTGGGTAGCACCTACCACAAACATCATGTTGTCTTGCGTGCCCCACTGCTGACATTTGGTGAGTACCTTTTCAAACAGACGCTCGCCATTGGCATCCTCCATCAGCTGGAAGTCGTACGAGCCCTTGTTGCTGGTCAATGCCAGCACAATGACCCACTTGCCTTCGTACTGCAGGAATGGGGTAATAGAATCCTCGCCCATGTAGGGAGCTACGGTCAGCGCATCAATGTCGTATTCCTCAAAGAAGGTACGGGCATACATCTGACTGGTGTTGCCGATATCACCACGCTTGGCGTCGGCAATGATCAGGTGGTGGGGGTGATGCTCCTTCAGGTAGTTGCATGTCTTAACGAATGCCTCCATGCCTTTCAGACCATAAGCCTCGTAGAATGCCAAGTTGGGCTTGTAGGCCACACAATAGGGGGCCGTAGCGTCGATGATGGCTTTGTTGAATTCGAAGATGGGGTCGTGCAGGTCGAATACGCACTGGGGCATCTTCTTGGGGTCAGTATCAAGACCTACGCAGAGAAAGCTCTTCTTCTGCTTGATCTGTTCTATCAGTTCTTTCCTGTCCATTTTAGTATCTGATTAATGAGTAATTTACAAGTGGTGAAGCCTATGAACCATCCGATGAAGAAAATGAGGAGGTGCAAAAACACACCCTCGGGCTTGAAAGCATCCAAGGCCATTTCTGCAACGCTGACGGCTACAAAGATGGACACCCAGTCGTCCCAAGTGGTTCCTAAGAATTTTTTCATAACTCTGATTCTTTCATGCGCTCCGCATTCTCGGCTACGGTGAGGGCATCAATCATGGGCTGGATGTCGCCACCGAGGAATCCCTGCAGGTCGTGGGTCGTGAAGCCGATGCGATGGTCGGTCACGCGTCCCTGGGGGAAGTTGTAGGTGCGAATCTTGGCTGAACGGTCGCCTGTGCTTACAAGGGTCTTGCGGCGTGAGGCAATGTCGTCCATGTATTTCTGATGCTCCTTGTCATAGATAAAGGTGTACAGGCGTGAGAGGGCACGCTCTTTGTTCTTGGGCTGGTCGCGCGTTTCGGTACATTCGATGAGAATCTCCTCGGTTTCGCCCGTGTTGGGGTTCTTCCACATATAGCGCAGACGTACGCCAGATTCTACCTTGTTCACGTTCTGACCACCGGCACCCGATGAACGGAAGGTATCCCATTTGATTTCACCCTCGTTGATGTGCACCTCAAACTTATCGGCCTCGGGCAGTACGGCTACGGTAGCAGCCGAGGTGTGCATACGGCCCTGGGTCTCGGTGGCAGGTACACGCTGCACGCGATGCACGCCGCTCTCATATTTCAGTGTGCCGTAGACGTCGGCTCCACTCACAGCAAAGTCGATTTCCTTGTAACCACCCACGGCACCCTCTGACACGCTGGTGATAGAGAGCTGCCAGCCTTTTGAGTCGCAATAGCTCTTGTACATCTTGAATAGGTCGCCAGCAAACAAGCAAGCTTCGTCGCCACCTGTTCCTGCGCGGATTTCCATCTGCACGTTCTTGGCATCCTCGGGATCTTTGGGAATGAGGGCAATCTTGATTTCCTCTTCCAGCTTGGGCTGAAGTTCCTCGTTGACGGCCAACTCCTCGCGGGCCATCTCTTTCATTTCGGGATCATCTTCATTTGCCAAGATGTCCTTGGCCTCCTTGATGCTGTTCAGACAGGCGATATAACGCTTGCGGGCATCCATAATGTCGCCCAGGTCCTTGTATTCCTTTGTCAACTTCACGAAACGCTGCTGGTCGGCAATCACATTCGGGTCGGTAATCAGCGTTGATACTTCCTCGAAGCGGCTTTCCAGTCCGTCTAATTTCTGTAGAATGCTGTTGCTTGTTTCTGCCATATTCTATTCAATCCTTTAATTTGGGGGGCAAAGTTACGAATTTTTTGCCTAATAACCAATTATTCATCGTTTTTTCTTTTTTCATAGAAAAGCAATATCCTTGTAGCCATTCATCCATGAGTTGTTTGGGTGGCGATATCGTGCTGGATACGACCTATACCAACGGCGCACGGTTGGTGATGATGTTGCCGCTATAAACACCAAGAAGAGAGGTTCTACTGAGAGCCTCTCTTCTTGGTTGCTATGCTTTGCGAATTTAGTAATTGAACTCGCCGAACTCGCTCTTGATGGTGAGTGACTTCTTGCCCTCCTCAATATGACCCACAACCTGGGCATCGATATTGAAGCTCTTGGAGATAGCAATGACCTTCTCGGCTACCTCAGGACGTACATAGATCTCCATGCGGTGACCCATGTTGAACACCTGATACATCTCTTTCCAATCGGTGCCTGAACATTCGTGGATGGCATGGAAGAGTGGGGGAACGGGGAACATGTTGTCTTTTACCACCTTGCAGTTGTCGTTGACGAAATGCAATACCTTGGTTTGGGCACCACCTGTGCAGTGTACCATGCCGTGAATCTCAGGGCGCAATTCGTCAAGCAACTTCTTGATGACCGGTGCATAGGTGCGGGTGGGGGAGAGAACCAACTGACCAGCATCGACAGGCGAGCCCTCGACAGCGTCGGTCAGTTTGTATTTACCGCTATATACCAACTCGTTGGGCACGGCATGATCGTAGCTCTCGGGATAGTTCTCGGCCAGATACTTGGCAAAAACATCGTGGCGGGCTGAAGTAAGACCGTTGCTGCCCATACCACCGTTGTAACGCTTCTCGTAGGTGGCCTGACCGGTTGACGACAAACCGACAATCACGTCGCCCGGACGGATGTTGGCATTGTCAATGACGTCAGAGCGCTTCATGCGACAGGTCACGGTACTGTCTACGATGATGGTGCGAACGAGGTCGCCTACATCGGCAGTCTCGCCACCAGTAGGATAGATGCCGATGCCCATTTCGCGCAGTTCGGCCAGTAGTTCGTCAGTGCCATTGATGATGGCTGAGATGACCTCGCCGGGTACCAGCATTTTGTTGCGGCCGATGGTAGAAGAAACCAGGATGTTGTCAACAGCACCTACGCAGAGCAGGTCGTCGGTGTTCATGACGATTGCATCCTGAGCGATGCCCTTCCAAACGGAAAGGTCGCCCGTTTCCTTCCAATACATGTAGGCCAGGCTTGACTTAGTGCCTGCGCCGTCGGCATGCATGATGTTACAATACTCAGGATCGCCTCCTAAAATATCGGGAATGATTTTGCAGAAGGCTTGTGGGAAAATACCTTTGTCGATATTCTTGATGGCTGCATGCACATCTTCCTTGGCGGCACTCACGCCGCGCATCATGTAGCGATTATCCATTCTATATAAACAATTATCTGTTCTCAATTAAAACTTGACTTGGGGGGCTTTCTCAGCACCTGCCTCGGCCTCAAACTTGGCCATCTTCTCGAAACCGAACACACCAGAGAGCAGTGAGTTGGGGAAACGGCGAATCTTCAGATTATAGGCCTGAACGGCTTTGTTGTATGCGTTGCGAGCCTCGTTGATACGGTTCTCGGTGCCTTCGAGCTGAACTTGCAGGTCGCGGAAATTCTCATTGGCTTTCAGGTCGGGATAGTTCTCCTGAATGGCAATCAGACGGCCCAATGCACTCGACAACTCGCCCTGTGCTGCCTGGAACTCCTTCATCTTCTCAGGTGTCATCTTTTCGGGATCAAGCGTAATCTGAGTGGCCTTGGAACGGGCATTGACCACGCCTTCAAGGGTTTCTTTCTCATGAGCAGCATAGCCCTTGACGGTTTCCACCAGGTTGGGAATCAGGTCGGCACGACGCTGATAGGTTGACTGAACATTGGCTAAGGCGGTAGTGGCTTCCTCCTCTACACTGACCATTCCATTGTAAGCACTAATTGCCCAACCGACGATGACGACGAGGGCAACAATAATTCCGATAAGTGTTTTGTTCATCTTCATATGATTATTCTTTTTGATGTTTACGAAAAATGTTTACCAACTGGATGTGGCACCACCGCCACCAGAACTGCCGCCGCTGAATCCTCCTCCGCCGCCGAAGCCACCATGACTTCTGCCGCCGCCACCGCCGATAATGACAACTGGTGCTGCTGCCTTGGCAAAGGGATTGGGTTTCAATAGGTTACGACCGCTGGTTCCATTATACTTGTGCTTGAGATAGAGAATCAGAGCGGCCCAACCAAGAAAGAACAGCATGTAGAGTGCAACGATACCAGCCAGCTCGTCGCTTTCATCTTCCAGCTGTTGGGCGTAGGTACGAGGCAGGTCTTTCTTCTGCAAAGTGTTGTAGATGGCCTCCGTGAGATAGAGCATGCCGCTATCGGGTTGCTCTGCCTTCATGCTGGGGATGGCGTAGGTTTGCTGTAAACGGGAGCACTCAATATCGGTAAGATCGGCCTCAAGGGCTCTACCGGTATGGGTGCGCACTTTATGGTCTTGGTAGGCCAGCACAATCACCAGACCGCGGTCGTTCTTGCCAACTTTGTATTTGTCGAAGATGTCTTGCGCCATGCGGAAGGGATCTTCGTTTTCCACATGGTTGACGATAATCATGGCCGATTCAATCAGCAACGAGTCGTCCATGCGTTTCAGCCATCCGTTCAGCAATTGTTCGGTATGTTCGGAAACAACCTTGTCGGGATTGGATACATAGCGTGAACCATCTGTAAGGTGCGGCATGGGGATGTTGTCGGCATTCCAAACCGTGGTAGTCGTTTGCTCGTCAGCAGATTCCGTAGTGATGCTGGGGGAATTGGTGGTAATGTCAGGCATGGAGCCAATCGTATAACCGCATGCCATGACCTGTGTCAACAGTCCTATGACGATAAATCGTTTCCAATAGGTCTTCAGACGTATAGCAGTAGGCGTCGTAGCCTCAAAAGAATCCAAAAATAGTTTGCGTTCCTGCTCGAATGCCCTGAAATTGCTCAGGTATTTCTGCTCATAGCTGTTGCGTAGCGATTCCTTTTGGGAACTGTTGAAAAAGCCAAGTTCCTTTCTCTTGAGATGGTACTCGCTTTTGAGCAAGTCGGTTACCGCATTGTATTTCTGGGCAATCTGATGCAGTGTGGCACGCTTGGCTTGAAGAATGGCCTTCAGTTCTTTGTTCTTTGAATGGTCAACAACCAAACCACCAATGGTCAGGGGGATAAAGACGGTACAGAACAACTGGAAAAGGGAAGAGGCTGATTCTACCGAGCCCGAACTGGCTCCGACTGAAATCGCCGTTCCCATACCAATGATGCCTGCCAAGGTGCCAAGCATCAGTTGAGTAGCTGATGTATTGTTCTTATTCTTTGCCATTCCAGAATTCCCAAGATGCAAATGCCTGTAGCAGAAGCATCTCCAAACCGTTCTTTACTTGGGCACCTCGCTGGGCTCCCTTTTTCATGAAGAGCGTTTCGTCGGGATTGTAAATCAGATCGTAGAGAATGTTACGTTCGGTAAGCGCCTCATAGGGGATGTCGGGACAGGTCTCCGTTTTGGGATACATGCCCAGGGGGGTGCAGTTCACTATAACATTGTATTCCTGCACCACTTCGGGAGTGATACGCTCGTATTGGATGGTGTTGGGACGCTCGTAGCGGCTCACAAATACGGGTTCGATGTTGAGCGCTTTCAAACCATAGGCGATTGCTTTCGAGGCACCACCCGTACCCAGCACCAATGCTTTCTTGTGATAACTCTCGAGCAAGGGTTCAATGCTCTGCGTGAAGCCAATCACGTCGGAGTTATATCCCTTCAGGCGTACATTGTTGCCTTCATGAATGACACGAATCACATTGACGGCACCGATGGCACGTGCTTCAGGACTGATATAATCGAGAAAAGGCAACACCTTTTCTTTGTAGGGAATCGTAACGTTGAGTCCTTTCAAATTGGGGTTCGTACTGATGACTTCTGACAGGTCCTCAATAGAAGGAATTTCAAAGTTAATATACTTGGCATCGATACCTTCATCGGCAAATCGCTGGTTGTGGTAACCAACTGAGAATGAATGTCCTAAGGGGTATCCGATCAGTCCGTAAATGTCCATCGCTCAAAGTTATTTGGTTGCAAAATACATGGTGCAAATGCCGAAAGTGAGTCGGCGGAAAGAGGCATCGGCAAAACCTGCCTGATGTAAGATATCGACCATCCGTTCGCCTTGTGGGAAGGCCTCAATGGTCTTTGTCAGATATGAATAGGCACTGCTGTCTTTAGAGATGAGCCGTCCGTAGAAAGGCAGCACCGTATGACTGTAGATACGGAACAGCTGCTTCATGGGGAAGGTGACGGGAGTAGTGAGTTCCACAATGCTCAGATGTCCGCCCTTTTTCAGTACTCGGCACATCTCTTTCAAACCTTTGTCAAGATTGGCAAAGTTTCGAATACCGAATGCCGCAGTAACGGCATCGAAGGTGTTGTCGGCATAGGATAGGGCCAGACAGTCTTCTTTGGCAAAAGAGATGACATGCTGTAATCCTAATTGTGCCACTTTCTCGCGACCTACCGCCATCATGCCTTCGCTGATGTCGGCACCGATCAGTTGGGCGGGGTGTAGCATCTGTGCCGAGAGGATGGCAAAATCGCCTGTTCCTGTGGCAATGTCGAGAATGGATTGTGGCTGGAAGGGAGCCAACTGACGGATGGCTTTCTTGCGCCATCCGCGGTCTATATCCCACGACAGACGGTGGTTCAGCTTGTCGTAGGTTGGGGCGATGTTGTCGAACATCGCCTCCACCTGCTGTGCCTTCTCGCCCTCGTGGTAGGGCTTGATTTCTTCCTGCTTGTACATTCTCGTCTTTTTAGCTTATCTGGTCTTAAGCCATTCGCTTACGTTCTTCTCGATGCGGGCAGCAATGTCGCCTTCGCTCTGCTCGCGCTCAAACTTCTCGCCTACGATGTGCTCGTAGAGCTCGATATAGCGGTCGCTTACGCTCTCGGCATATTCATCGGTAATCTCAGGCATGGTCTGACCAGGCTCGTTCATGAAGTCGTGCTCGATGAGCCATTGACGTACGAACTCTTTCGAGAGCTGGCGCTGAGGCTCGCCCTTAGCCAATTTCTCTTCGTAGCCATCGGCATAGAAGTAACGGCTTGAGTCGGGGGTGTGGATCTCGTCGATGAGGTAAACCTTGCCATCACGCTTGCCAAACTCGTACTTGGTGTCAACAAGGATCAGTCCACGCTTGGCTGCAATCTCCTGTCCGCGGGCAAAGATCTTGCGGGTGTAATCCTCCATGATAGCATAGTCCTCGGCAGAAACGATGCCCTGAGCGATGATCTCTTCCTTTGAGATGTTCATGTCGTGTCCCTCGTCGGCCTTGGTGGTGGGGGTGATGATGGGCTCGGGGAAACGCTCGTTTTCCTTCATGCCATCAGGCAACTTCACACCGCACAGCTCGCGGCAACCGTTCTTATATTCGCGCCATGCCGAACCGGTAAGAATTGAGCGGATAATCATCTCTACACGGAAACCCTCGCACTTCAAACCTACGGTTACCATAGGATCAGGAGTAGCCAGTTTCCAGTTAGGGCAGATGTCGGTAGTAGCATCAAGGAACTTGGCGGCAATCTGATTGAGCACCTGACCCTTGAAAGGAATACCTTTTGGCAACACGACGTCGAATGCCGAGATGCGGTCGGTGGCCACCATGACCATCAGATCGTCGTTGATGTTGTACACATCGCGTACCTTACCGTGGTACACGCTCTTCTGTCCCTGAAAATGAAAATCAGTCTTTGTTAATGCGTTCATTGTTTTTATATTCTTTATCGAATTCTTCGTAAGCGTTGACAATACGTGTTACCAGTTTGTGGCGCACGATATCCTTTTGGTTCAAGTTGACCACAGCGATGCCTTCCACATTGTTTAGTATATGAAGGGCTTCTACCAATCCGCTCTTTTGTGTGCGTGGCAGGTCGATCTGGGTCATGTCGCCCGTTATAATCATCTTGGTGTTCCAGCCCATGCGGGTGAGGAACATACGCAACTGTGCCGGCGTGGTGTTTTGTGCCTCGTCGAGAATGACTACGGCATCGCTCAGCGTGCGACCACGCATGAATGCCAATGGGGCAATCTGAATGACGTGCTTTTCCATCATGTCCTGAAGTTTGACCTGGGGCAGCATGTCTTCCAAGGCGTCGTATAGGGGTTGCAGGTAGGGATCGATTTTGTCCTTCATGTCGCCAGGCAGGAAACCGAGTTTCTCACCAGCTTCTACAGCAGGGCGCGACAAAATGATCTTCTTGGCAGTTTTCTCTTTCAGTGCTTTGACGGCAAGTGCAATTGACAGATAGGTCTTGCCTGTGCCGGCAGGACCTACAGCGAATACCATGTCGCAGTTGTCGTAAGCTTCAATAAGTTTCTGCTGATTCTCTGTGCGTGGCTTGATGGGACGACCAGACATAGAATAGCAAACCACACCATCGGGAAGTTCTTCGCGCGTGCGCTTACCTTTTACTATATCTAAGATGTCGGTTTCAGTGAGTGCATTGAACTTTAGCACATGCTGACGCAGTTTTTCAGTACTTTCTTCGAAAACCGACATTTGCTCCTCGTCGCCAAGCACACGTATCACGTTGTCGCGTGCAACGATACGCAACTTGGGGAAAAGTGCCCTCAGCATTTGCAAATGTGCGTTGGCCACTCCGTAAAACACCACGGGATCTATGTCCTCTAAAACAATATGCTTCTCTATCAAAATGGCGTTGTCTTTAATTTTGGATGCAAAGTTACTGATTTATTTTTAAGAATGAGAAAAATTTCGTAAATTTGCACGCAATTTTAAGAAATAATGAGCAAGAACAAGATAAAAGATAGATATTTAGAATCGTTTGGCGTTATTGTGATGGTATTGGCGCTGGTTCGATGTGCTTTTCCCGGCGTGGCAGGACAAGAGGAAAATGTAATCACCGAAGCTTTCGTGATGGTAGATTCTGCGGTCTGCAACGCAAAGTATCATCATTTGCCTCATCGTATTTGGTCGGTTCCAAATTTCAAGGAGGCCTTTCCTGACACCAATGCCACCCAGCTTACTGCTGCCCGCCAATGGGGTGTCTCTCCTGTAAAAGATAGAACTGATGCGGAGAATCGTAAGCGTGAACTGGTATTTGTAGGCAATTCGCCGTATTACCATGTGGATCCTTTGCACCAAAGCATTCCTTATTTGGTGCCTCGAGCTGCTGTGCTGTTAGAGGATATCGGCCGTGCGTTTTTCGATAGCTTGTATGTGAAAGGCGTGCCTTTGCAGAAGTTTACAGTGACCAGCGTATTGCGTACCCAGGCTGATGTGATGAAGCTGCGCAGGTTTAATCATAATGCCACAGAGAATTCATGCCATTTGTATGGCACTACCTTTGATATCGCTTATAATCGCTATCAAACGATTGATGATGGTGAAGGATTCGTGAACAGAAGTGTGCGCAACGACACGCTGAAATGGATTCTGGCAGAAGTGTTGCGTGATATGCGCGAGCAGAATCGGTGCTATATTAAATATGAAGTGAAGCAGGGATGCTTTCACATGACGGTACGCTAACCAACCACTTACTCTTCTTCTTCTTCTTCGCCGTCTTTTGTCTTGAGCAGAATGCTAGTGGCTCCAATCGTGAACATCGTGTTGTTTTCAATCACACGGCGTTCGCGAGGCTTAATCTCCACATTGTCTACAAAAGTGCCCGTATTGCTATTGCCGTCTTGAAGCGTGTATTTGAGTTGTCCTCGTTTGTCGCGTGAAACATTGATAGTGCAATGCCAAAGGTCGACGCTGGGGTCAACCGTCTCTATGGGCGTGTTAATGGGATTGCCTTTCTGGTAACGTCCAATCTGATTGTCGCCCATTCGCAAGGGAAGAATCTGCTTGTAGTGGAATACGTTTTCAATAACCACGATGGCACCTACATTTTCTTGATCAATGTAGTTGCTTTCTTTCTCATTCAGATCTTTCGTTTCTTCTTTCTGCGTCTTGTGTAGTTTGCTTACTCCCATGCGGATGCTGAATTGGCGTCCGCAGTCAGGGCATTGGAAAACCAAAGACTGACCTGCTTCATAGCGGGTCTCATCGAAAGTAATATAATGGTCACATTTGGGACAACGTACTCTTTTCATCTTCAGCTTAGATTATTTTAATTCAAAAACCCAAGCTTCGGAAAAGGTACTATCGGTTGAGCGAAGTGAGCGTAACTTGTCGTGAGCAGCATCAATGTTGGGGTAGGTGCCGAATACAACGCGTACGTATTGCGACTTCTCCATGTCTACAATCTTTACTTCATTGTAGCCTTTCTTCTGCAGTTGCTCTACGAAGTTCTCTGCCAAACGGCGAAGGGTTTGACTTGCCAATACAATCGTATAGGATTCGCTACTTTTTACCTCTTGAATCTCTGCTTTTGATTCCAGCTTTGAAGCAATGGACTCACTCTTTTCTGCAACCGTCTGTTCTTTCACAGCAGCAAGTTCCTCGGTAGCCGTATCTTCTTTTATAGCCGTTTGCTCCTCGGTAATCGTCTCTTCTTTCGCAACGGCCTGTTTCTTCTCTACCTTTGGGGTAGCTTCAGAGAGACTAATTGGAAGCATGGTGCTTTGCAGCACTTCGCTTGAGGATTCACTGTTTGAAATAGGAGTGCTAATAGAGAAGAACAAAAGAATGGCTGCTGCAACGGCAACTGCATTTCTAACCCATGACAGGGGAATAGTGATTGCACTGTTGTTATCCTCCTCTTCTACTGCTTCTGCCACAATCTCCTCAACAGGCTGCTCGACTTCTTCCTGTTCCAGAACGTCTTCCTTGATTTCTTCAATGGGTGCCTCCATTTTGGGGAGGGGAGTAACAATTGTCGACACCTTATTATTAATAATAGGCATCTCGAACGAACTTAAACCATACAGTTCGGGAGTGAGAAGTCCTGCTTCACACGGTTCGAACTCAAGATTTCCCTCTTCGTTCATTTGTAATACGCCAATGTCGTTCATCTCATAGCGACCTTCGTTCTCCAAATGCTGACGCAATTCAGTCACTTGGTCTTCAATGCGTCGCAAGGCTTCTGGATAACTGATGTCGTAGGCCTCGATGTACGACTGAACTAAGAGGTGGTCGTTGATGCGTAACTGTGGGTTGAAACCAAGTGTGCGCAATGGAGGAAGGAATAATCCTTCCTCTTCGCTATAAGAGGCATCGATATGATGCGCCATGAACCCTCCGAGCTCTGGCACAATCACGCAGTCGTTGCTTAATAGCAATATCTCAATATGTCGTTCTAATTCAATCACAAGTGCAAAATTACTGCTTTTTCTTGATACTCGCAAATAAAAAAGGGGATAAAAGTACACAAATGCAAAAAAAAATTTCGTCAGACAGAATATCTTTTGTATTTTTGCATCCGATTAAGAAGAGCAAATCTGTTTTTCAGTAATAATTAATTGGAATAAACTATTATATATGGAATATAGGAAGACTGCAATTGATGGCGTTTATATTATCGAACCGCGTGTATTCAATGATGCTCGCGGCTATTTCTTTGAGGCGTGGAAACAGGAAGAGTTTGAGAAGAATGTCGGTCCTGTGAAGTTTGTGCAGGACAACGAG
>Ga0310696_10007624_pt1 | contig 12688 bp, 8 predicted proteins | sample AusTroGonzalo_MG_4_FD_203885 | JGI IMG/M metagenome (GOLD analysis project Ga0310696, IMG submission 203885) | Bovine rumen microbial communities from tropical cattle in Woodstock, Queensland, Australia - Gonzalo_02 (v2) (version 2) | ecosystem: Host-associated > Mammals > Digestive system >... | reverse complement strand
GTGAATCAGGTCGTGACCCAGTAGCCCCCGGAGCCCCCGTCATGCCGTTTTTGCCGAAATTTCCGGCGGTCTGCGCCGCCGCGTTCCTTGCCGTCGCGTGTTTCGCCGACAAATACGTTCCCGCCGCCCAACACGTCGACAAGCGGATGGACATCGAGATCAACAACCTGCTGGACAATCCCTATCTCAAGGAGGGCGGCAAAAACGTTCCCCCCGCCCAATGGGACATGGCTCAGCCTCCCGAGGGCGGCTTTTCCTGCGCCGCCGGGCTGAAATACCGGGCGTTCAAGCTCACCGCCGTCCCCGGCCAGGCCGTTGTGATCGGTCAGGTGGGGCTGTACCTCGTTCCCGGCGAAAAGTACCGCGTCAGCGGTTACATCCGCGGCGAGAACTTCGAAGGAACGGGAGAAGTCGGCGTCATCGGCAAGGCCTTCCGGAACGTCAAAGGGTTTCGCTTCAGCACGAAGAAAGTCAAAGCGGACTGGCATTACTTCGAGGCGGATTTCGTCCACGAGCTGCGGGACATCTGCCGGTTCGTCATGTACGTCCAGAAGGGCAGTTCCGGCAGCGTCGTCATCGAGCGGCCCACCCTCGAACCCCTGACCGAAAAGGGCCTCAAGGGCTCCAAACGCCTGCTGGCCAACGACGATTTCGAAGCCCGTTACGCCAAGGCCAAAGCCGAGGGATTCCGCAGCGGTCCGCCCTCGGACGATTACGAGCTGGTCTGGCACGACGAGTTCGACGGCGACAAGCTGGATACCTCCAAATGGGTCAATTACGTCCTCGACTACCGCAAGAAGCGCAATCAGATGATCGATACGCCTCATTACGCCCGGTTGAACGGAAAGGGCCAGCTGGAACTGGTCAACGAGTTCAGGGACGGCATCTTCTACACGCCCTTTCCGCATACCCGCACGACCTTCATGCCCACTTTCGGCTACTTCGAGTGCCGCTTCAAGCTGCACAAAGAGGACATGCTCAACGCCACGTTCTTTCTGCTGCCGCCCGACAGGAAGCGGCAAGTCGACGTGGGGCCCGAGAAAAACGGCTATGAGATCGACATCATGGAGTGCATCCTGCCCTCGATGGACCAGATCTCCCAGACCACCCACTACAAGGCCTTCGACGGCAAGAAGTACACGATCCTGAGCGGCGGCACCATCGCCCGGCGGATGCCCGGTCTCTCCCGGGGCTGGCACACCGTGGGCTTCGAGTGGACGCCCGACAATTACCGCTTCTTCATCGACGGCGTCGAAAGTTACGCCCTGAACAAAGCGTACCACCCCATCGCCCATGCGCCGCTTTACATGATCCTCTCTTTCGAGGTCCACAGGACTCTGAGGGCCCGGATCGCCAAAGAAGGCAAGCCGTGGAAGTCGTCGGTCTACAGCATCGACTACGTCCGCGTGTATCAGAAGAAAAAGTCCCGGTGAGTTTCCGTGCACCGGCGTTTTTCCGCCGGTCCCGGACGGGATTTCCGAAATAAAAAAACAAGGGAAAGAGCAATGAGACGTTTTCACCGCATCACTCTGGTCTGCGCCGTTTTGTTCCTCGCCGCGGCGTGCCGGGCCGACAGGTACATCCCGGCGTCGAAGCACGTCGACAAGCGCATGGACATCGAGATCAACAACCTGCTGGACAACCCCTATCTCAAGTACGGCAAAAGCGTCCCGCCGGAACAGTGGAACATGAATCCCGTGCCCGAAGGCGGCTTCGAGTACGTCACCGGGGTCAAGTACCGGGCCTTCAAGATCAACGCCGTGCCGGACCAGCCCGTGGTGCTCGGTCAGGTGGGGCTCTATCTCGTCCCCGGCGAAAAATACCGCGTCAGCGGCTACATCCGAGGCGAGAACTTCACGGGCAGCGGCGAGATCGGCGTCATCGGCAAGGCCTTCCGCGACGTCAAGGGCTTCCGCTTCAACACCAGGAAGGTCAAGGACCAGTGGTACTACTTCGAGGTCGATTTCGTCCACGAACTGCGGGACATCTGCCGGTTCGTCATGTACATCAAGAAGGGCGCCACGGGCAGCGTCGTCATCGAGCGGCCCACCCTGGAGCCTCTGACCGAAAAGGGCCTCAAGGGGTCGAAGCGCCTTCTTGCCAACGACGACTTCGAAGCCCGCTACGCCAAAGCCAAAGCCGCGGGCTTCCGCAGCGGCCCGCCCTCGGACGACTACGAGCTGGTCTGGCATGACGAGTTCGACGGCGACAAGCTGGACACCACCAAATGGGTCAACTACGTTCTGGACTACCGCAAAAAGCGCAAGACCATGGTCGACACGCCCCGCTGCGCCCGGCTGAACGGCAAGGGGCAGATGGAACTTGTCCAAGAGTTCGAGGACGGTATTTTCTACGGCGGCTATCCCCACACCCGCGAGACCTTCATGCCGACCTACGGTTACTTCGAGTGCCGTTTCAAACTGCACAAGGAGGATATGATCAACGCCGCCTTCTGGCTCATGCCCCGCAACCGGAATCTGGAGGTCGATCTGGGGCCGGAGAAGAACGGTTACGAGATCGACATCATGGAGTGCATCGTGCCCTCGATGAATCAGATCTCCCAGACGACCCATTATCAGGCCTTCGACGGCAAAAAATACACCATCAAGAGCGGCGGCACCATCGCCCGCAGGATGCCCGGCTTCAACGAGGGCTGGCACACCGTCGCTCTGGAGTGGACCCCCGACGGCTGCCGCTTCTTCATCGACGGCGTCGAAAGCTACGTCCTGAGCAAAGAATACCACCCCGTCTCCCATGCGCCGCTCTACATCATCCTCTCCCTCGGCGTCCACAGGAATCTCGCGAAAAAGATCAGGGAAGAGGGCAAGCCGTGGAGATCCTCGGTCTTCACGGTCGACTATGTCCGCGTGTATCAGAAGAAGAAGCGGTGAGTTTCTGCGTGCCGGCGCCTTTCCGCCGTTCGGCCGGGATTTTTTGAAATAAAAAACGAAGACAATCGAAGGGAAGAGAACAATGAGACGTTTTCGCCGCATCACTCTCGTCTGCGCCGCAGTGTTCCTTGCCGCGGCGGTGTGCCGCGCCGACAAGTACGTCCCGGCGTCGAAGCACACCGACAAGCGCGCGGACATCGAGATCAACAACCTGCTGGACAACCCCTATCTCAAGTACGGCAAAAGTGTGCCGCCGGAACAGTGGGACATGAACCTCGTGCCCAAGGGCGGATTCGAATACGTTACGGGGCTCAAGTACCGGGCCTTCAAGCTCAATGCCGTGCCGGGCACGGCCGTGGTGATCGGTCAGGTGGGGCTCTATCTCGTTCCCGGAGAAAAGTACCGCGTGAGCGGCTACATCCGCGGCGAAAACTTCACCGGATCGGGCGAGATCGGCGTCATCGGCAAGGCGTTCCGGGACGTCAGGGGCTTCCGCTTCGACACCAAAAGGATCAAGAGCGACTGGTATTACTTCGAGGTGGATTTCGTCCATGAACTGCGGGACATCTGCCGGTTCGTCATGTACATCAAAAGCGGCAGCACGGGAAGCCTCATCATCGAGCGTCCCACCCTCGAACCGCTGACCGAAAAGGGGCTCAAAGGCTCCAAGCGGCTGCTGGCCAACGACGATTTCGAGGCCCGCTACGCCAAGGCCAAGGCCGCGGGATTCCGCAGCGGTCCGCCGTCGGACGATTACGAACTGGTCTGGCACGATGAATTCGACGGCGACAAGCTGGATACGAAAAAATGGGTCAATTACGTCCTCGACTACCGCAAAAAGCGCAAGACGATGGTCGACACGCCCCGCTGCGCCCGGCTGAACGGCAAGGGGCAGATCGAGCTTGTCTACGAGTTCGAGAACGACATCTTTTACCGCGCCTTTCCCCACACCAACGGGATTTTCACGCCGACCTACGGCTACTTCGAGTGCCGTTTCAAACTGCACAAGGAGGACATGCTCAACGCCGCCTTCTGGCTCATGCCCAAAAACAGCAATCTCGAGGTCGATCTGGGCCCCGAAAAGAACGGTTACGAGATCGACATCATGGAGTGCATCCTGCCTTCGATGAACCAGATCTCGCAGACGACCCATTACAGGGCCTTCGACGGCAAGAAGTACACGCTCAAGAGCGGCGGCACCATCGCCCGCCGGATGCCCGGCTTCAACGAGGGCTGGCACACCGTCGCGCTGGAGTGGACCCCCGACGGCTACCGCTTCTTCATCGACGGCGTCGAAAGCTACGCCCTGGACAAAGCGTACCACCCCGTCTCCCATGCGCCGCTCTACATCATTGTCTCTTTCGGCCTTCACCGCAATCTCGCGGAAAAGATCAGAAAAGAGGGCAAACCGTGGAGATCTTCGGCCTTCACCGTCGACTATGTCCGCGTTTACCAGAAAAAGAAGAAATAGGAGACCGGTCATGAAGCGCACACTTTATTTCGACGAAGACAGCGACGCCCGGTTCTACCAGTTCGAGGCCGGGACGATGACGAAATTCGATCTCGACGCCATTCTGGAGAACCTGAGCAAGACCAGCGTCGGCGTCTACATCGTGGGCGTCAACGCCCAGATCGCCAATTTCCGCAACAGCGTGTTCCAGAGCTATCTGGACGGCTTCGACATCCGGCTGGGACCGTATCAGCCGGCTCTGCGGGGCGACGCCCGGCACTGGAGCTTCCGCCGCCGGGCCAACATGGCGGTGCTGGAGGCTCAGGGCATCGACTCCAACGCCTATCTGCTGGCGGGCGCCCGCGGACTGGGCATGGGCGCGTGGATCGACGTGCGCATGAACGACATGCACAACGGCCACGACGAGAACTCCCAGATCCACACGGATTTCTGGCGGGATCATCCCGAGCTGCGCATCCCCGGGAACATCCCCTGCGAGAACGGGTTCGACTACTCCCACGCATGCATCCGCGATATGTACAGCGACTTCATCGTCGAGGCCTTCGAGAAGTACAGACCCGACAACGTGCTCCTCGACTGGATGCGCTGGCCCGCCCATCTCCCCCGCGAGACCGGTCCGGAGCGGGCGCACCTCATCACGGACATGCTCAAAAAACTCCGCGGCCGCCTGGGACAGCCCTTCGCCTGCCGCGTGCCCGTCACGCCCGAATCGGCCCTCAAGCTGGGGCTGGACGTCAAAAGCTGGGTCGAAGAGGGGGTGCTGTCGCATCTTTTCGTCGGCAACTTCGGCTGCGGCGGCAACTTCGACGTGCCGGTGGAGAGGTGGCGCACCATCGTGGGAAAACTGCCCGTGATCGTCACCCTCGAAGAGGGCTGGCGCCGCGAGGTGAAGTATCGGGGCGCCATCACGACGGTGGAGGACGCCCGGGGCCTCGCAGCGGGCGCCTACTGGAGCGGCGCCGACGGTCTGCAGGTCTTCAACTGCATGAAGATGCTGCGGCCGCCCCTTTCCTCCGATCTCCTCAAAAAGGGCGTGGATCCCTCCGAACAGCTGGCCTACATCGCCAAGGGGCGGCAGATCTTCAACGAGGTGCAGGATCCGGATATCGTCACCTCCCGGCCGCGCCGGGTCCATCCCGGCTGGGACGACTGCGAGATCTATCTGGGCGATCTCGACCAGTGCAACCGCATCCCGGGGTACTACGAGAACTGGCTCAAGACCCACAAACTCCCCAACGGCGTCTTTCCCGCTTCGGGCGAAACGGTTTGGCGTCTGCGCATCGGCAAGGCCCCCTCGGGCGACGCAAGACTTTTCACCGACGCCGAAGGGAAGATCCTCGTCAACGGTCACGAGACCTGCGGCCCCGAACCGATCCTCGTTCCCCATGCGTGGCTCCGCGACGGCGTCACCGAGGTGAAGACCTTCTCGAAGGTGACTCACCTTTACATGGAGCTTTGAACCTGCCGAAATGAAAAGCACCTGGATCACCGAGGGGTTCGAAGCTTTCCGCCGGGGCGCCTTCGGGAACGGCGGGCAGAACCTCTACGTTTCGCGCAAGGGCGTCCTGCAGCGCATCTTCCAGTACGATCTCGACCGGGACGGCTATTTCGATCTGGTTTTCGCCAACTGTCAGAACCATCACGAATCCGCGCCGAGTTTCCTCTGGGACATGGATGGGCACTGCACCGCCCTGCCGGGGCAGGGGAGCATCGCGGGACTGGCCGCCGACCTCTACGACCGGGGGTACACCGATCTCGTCGTCTGCGGCCGGTACGACATGGTTTCTCCCTTCGCCTCCACGGACATCTATTTCGGTTCCTCCGAGCCCTACTCCGAAGACCGCCGCATCCGCATCCCGACGCCCTGGGCCGAAAGCGTCTGCGCCGGGCGCTTCACGGGGGGAAAGCTCGCTTTGGCCTTCGCTCAGCCCGTTTACAAAAACGTGCGCATCTTCTGCCAGACGGAGGTCGGTTTCGAGTGGGCCAACTACGTCGATCTGCCCATCCCGGCCGATCAGGTGGTCTCCGCCGATCTCGACGGGGACGGCTTCGACGAACTGATCGCCGTTCGGTCGGACTTTTCCTCCGCTTCCGTCTACAGGGGCGGTCCCGACGGGATCCGGGTCGAAGATGCCTGCGCCGTTCCGCTCCCCGAAGAGGCCGAGATCCGGCGTCCGGCCAGCTGCGGCACCCTCGAAAGCAACACCGAGCGCAAGATCCAGGTTTTCCCGCAGATGCGCACGATTTTCCGGGGCGGAAAAAACGAACTTGCCTGGTGCACCGGGGAAAAGGTGCTGTTCTTTGAGGCCCGGGGCCGTCAGGTGAGAAGATGCGGCGAAGAGGCCGTTCCCGGCGCGGTGGCCGCCGCGTACGACGAGGCAACGGGGATTTTGGCCGTCGCCGGACGTCCGGCCAGTTTCATCATCCGCCGGGACGGCTCCCGGGCGGCCGTGGAGACGCCCGCCGCCTCCGACGCGGCGATCTCGCCCGAAGGCATCTTCTTCGCCTCCAACGGCAACTCCTCCGTCTACCGGTGCGAAACGCTGCTCTGCGATCATGAGGGGCAAATTCTGAACCGTTTTGCGGGCGAGGACACCCGGCGGGTCTTCCCCGTACGCAACCCCGGGTGTCCGCCCGAGGTGTTTCTCGTCAACCACTTTTCCCGCAGCACGGTGGGGTTCGACAAAACCTACATCTACCACGGGAGCGCCGAAGGGTACGCGCCGGAGCGCATGACGGCCGTTCCCTCGTGGTGCGCCGTGGACTCTCTCTGCGCCGATTTTGACGACGACGGCTGGCCGGAACTGCTGGTGGGGAACAACTCCGAAAACTCCCTCCATCTGGATCCCGGGCATCATCTGCACCACTTCGGGCCCGGCGGCTTCGAGCCCGCAAAGAGCCGCACGCTCAAGACCGATATCGGCTGGGGCGTGGTCGCGGGGGACTTCAATCACGACGGCTACCTCGAGATCGTCACCCCGTGCAACCACTGGAACGATCTGCGGATCTTCTACGGGAAAGATGATTTCGAGACTTACGACACCATCGAGGTCAACTCCAAAAACTCCCTGCGCTGGCTCTGCGCGGTCGATCTGGACAACAACGGTTATCTGGACATCATCGCGCCCCGGGGAGCGGGCCGCACGCTGGTGCTCAAGGGCGGCCCCGAGGGTTTCTCCATGGAACGCTCCTTCGAGCTTGCCACCTACCGGGGGCTTGCGGCGACGGCGGCGGATCTCACGAAAAACGGCTATCCCGACCTCATCATCGGCGGCCACACCGAAACGCCCAAAGACGGCGACCTGACGCTCCGCCAGCCCCATCACAGCTACGTCTACATCTACTGGAACGGACCGGAGGGACTGAGCGAGGCCCGCAAGTGCATGCTCCGGGGCGACGCCGCCGATTCCTTCGCCGTCGCCGACTTCAACAACGACGGTTATCTGGATATCTTTGTCGGGAGCTACCACGGCGGCAAGGACCGGGACATCCCCTCCTTCCTCTACTGGAACCGGGAGGGACATTTCGGCAATCTGGACCGTCAGCTTCTCCTCACCCACTCCGCTTCGGGTGCGGTGGCCTGCGACTTCAACGAGGATGGCTACATCGATTTGGCCGTCGCCAACCACAAAATCGACGGCGATCACAAGGGCTGGTCCGCCGTCTGGTGGAACGGGCCCGAGGGGTTCAACGAGGCGCGGTGCACGAAGCTCCCGACTTGCGGGCCCCACGGCATGACGACGATCCAGCCGGGGAACATGCTCGACCGGGGCCCCGAGGAGTACTACACGTCGGAGCCGCACAGAGTCGAGGGAGACTGCCGGGGCTTCCGGGTGTCGCTCAAAGCGGAGATCCCGGAGAAAACCTGGGTCAACGTCTTCCTGCGCAGCGCTTCCGATGCCGACGGGCTCGCCCGGGCGCCGTGGAAGAAGCCCGAAGAGGTCTGCTGCTCCGCCGGGGACCTCATCCAGTATAAACTTGCACTCGGCGCGGTCAACGGCCTGCGGACGCCGAGGATCTCCCGGGTCGAAGTGGAAGCTCTGGAACCGTGACACGATCTTGCGTGAAATTTCTTCCAAACCACAGGAGTCTTGAAAATGAAAAAAACGCTGTTTGCCGCCCTGTTCTTTCTGGCGGCCGTGCTGGCCGCCGCCGAGGACGTCCGTCTGCTGGTGCCGGAAAAGATCTACGCCGTTCCCGGCGTGGAAATGAACGTCTACTTCAACAACATCGTTACGGTGATCAACCCCGCCAATTACGTGTTCGACGTGGATTGCAAAAAGGGCCGGAACGATCTCAAAAGATGGCGCTTCACGCCCCGGAAGGAGGACGTGGGCACCTGGGAGTGGAAGATCACCGTCATCGGCTCCTCCGGCGTGGTTGCCGAGGCGAAGTCGGAGCTTATCGTCGTGCCGGAAGACGCCGGCAAGGGTCAACCATTCTCCCTGCTGATCGTCGGCGCCAGCCAGACCCGTCAGGGATTTTATCCCAACCGCGTGGCCGAGCTGATGAAGCGGCCGGGCAACCCCGAATTCGTCAGCATCGGGACCCGCGGAAAAGGTCCCGCCAGACACGAGGGCTACGGCGGCTGGCGCTGGGATTCGTTCCTGACCCGCTGGGGGTATGCCGGAGATGCCAAAAACGACGGCATGCACCCGAACCGTCCCCTCAACTTCAACAGTCCCTTCCTCTTTCCGGACCGGGAGGGGAAAGGGGTGTTCGATCTCAAAAAATATTTCGAGATCAACAACGGCGGCAAGGCGCCGGACGCGGTGAGTTTCCAGCTCGGCCTGAACGACTTTTTCCTCGCCACCGATGAGACGATCGCCGAGATCACGCGGAAATCGACGGCCAATATGGAAAAACTGATCGCGAAATTCCGGGAGCTCAAGCCTGCGCCCGAGATCTTCGTGTTCCAGCATATCCCCGGTGCGGGGCAGGACGGCTTCGGACGGAGCTACGCCAACGGGAGGACCAGCTGGCAGTACCGCAAAAATCTGGACTACTACAACCGCGCTCTGCTCAAAAAGAGCAAGGAGCTCAAATTCGTCATCGTTCCCGTCTACATCAATATCGACACGGAAAACAATTATCCGCAGATCAAAGAGCCGGTCAACGAGGGGAATCCCGTCATGATCGTGCGTCAGAACAACGGCGTCCATCCCGCGAAAGCCGGGTACGATCAGATGGGCGACACGCTCTACTGCCGGCTGAAGGCATGGCTGGCCGAGAGGGATGCGAAAAACATAACTTCCAAACAGGAACAGAAGAAAAAATGAAAAAACAGGTCATCAGCGCCACCGTAACGCCCCTTCTGGAGGACGGCAGTCTCGACAAAACGGGCTTGAGCAACATCTTCGAACGCAATATCCGCCACGGAATCGACGGGGTTTTCCTCTTCGGCTCCATGGGCGAGTGGGGCAGTTTCTCCGACCGCTTCAAGGAAGAGGCCGTCGAATACGCCTCGCAATCCATCCGCGGCCGGATGCAGCTGCTGGTCGGGATCAACGGCACCAGCGTCTACCGCTCTCTGGAGATCATGGAGGCCTACAAAAAGTACGACTTCGCCGCCTACGTCTTCATGCCGCCGGGGAAGAGTTCCAAACTGGATCCGGTCAAGTCGACGCTGAAGATCCTCGACGCCGCCGACCGTCCGGTCTACCTTTACCACTGTCCGCCGAACAACGGCGTCAATTTCACGCTGGATCAGTTTGCGGAAATGATGAAGCATCCCAATCTCGAGGGCATCAAAAACTCCGCTTCCAACATGTGGCTGCGCCGCGAGCTGCTTCTGCTGCGTGAGGAACGCGCTTTCAAGACGCTCTTCTTCGAGGGGCAGGAGTGGGCCGCCGACGAGGCGCTTTTCGCCGGATACGACGGCATGATCTGCGGCATGGGGGCGCTCTGCTCCAAGATGATGAAAAAACTGGCCGCGTGCGTCGATGCCGGCGACGTCAAAGGCGCCGTTGCCGCGCAGAACAACATGATCCGCCTTTTCCACGGCGTTTACGGGATCGGTCTTTCCAACGTCTGGAACGGGCAGAAGTACGCGCTGCACAAGCTCGGATTGATCTCGACGCCGCTGACGCTTGCTCAGGAGATGGATTCTCTGAACGACGCCGCCCGGGCGCGGATCGAAAAGTGCCTTGCGGACATGAAGGAGGAGCTGGACTGAAATGCTGCGTTATCAGGAAAACAACGAGCTGCACCGGGACTTCCACGGCAACACCGACAGCGCCATCCGGTATTTCGCCGGACGCTACGGCGAGGAGAAGATCAAGGAGATCCTCCGCCGCACGGGCCATGACGTCTACAAGTCCATCCGCGAGAAACTGGCGAAGAACGACCCGTCGGAACTGCTGGAGCATCTGGTCTGGTTCTACCACAGGGAGGGGGCCGAATTCGACCTCAAGGTCACGGCAAACGAGATCCGCTTCGAGGTCTTCGAGTGCCCGGCGCACAAGCATCTGCGGCGTCTGGGTCTGCCCGTGGAACCCATCAACTGCCTCCAGACGAGCGAGGTCAACGCCGGCATGTGCGAGGGCACGGGCTGGACGAGTTCCGTGGAGCATATCGGTGACGACCACTGCGTGCAGATCTTCAGAAAGGAAAAGTAAGCCATGATCCCCAGCGACCACTTCGTTCGTTTCTACAACGAGCTTTTCAAATTTCTGGAGACCCTGCCCCCCGAGGAGATGCAGGCTTATTACAGGTCCATCAGCGAACATCAGGAAATGCACACGCTGGCCCTTTTCAAAGAGAAGGGCCTCAAAGGCATGTACGAGTACTGGGACCACATCCGTTTCGAGGAAAACTGCGATCTGGAGCTGGAGCTCCATGAGGATCGCCTCGTCAAGCGCATGAAAAAGTGTCCCAGTCTGAGCAAGGTCCTCGACAACGACGCAAGTCCCTGCTACAGCTACTGCAACCACTGTCCCGGCTGGGTGATCCCCGTGCTCGAGAAGGCGGGCTATGTGGCGCAGTACGACATCATCGATCACCGGAAACCCTGCTGCCGGAGCGTGATCTACCCGGCGTCGTCGGGGAAGAAATCCAGCATCACGGCCAGCGAAGAGGGAAAGGCGCAAAAATGAAGATCATGTTCGGGACCGCCCGCCGCTGCATCGATCCCCAGGTCCCCGTGTCTCTTGCGGGCTACTTCAACGTGCGCATGTGGGACCATGTGCTGGACGATATCGAGGTCCGCGCCATCGTGTTCGAAAAGGGCGCCGAGACCGCCGCGATCCTGCATTTCGACCTCGTCTGCATGCCGCTGTATCTCTGCGACGCGCTCCTCGAAGGCATCCGCAAGGCGGGCCTGACCCGGTTCGGCCGGGAAAACGTCACCATGGCGGCGATCCACACCCACACGGCCCCTGAGGTGCGTTCGCGGCAGAAGGGGTTTAATCCCGATTATGTCCCGTTCCTCGTCCGGCAGGCGACGGAGGCCCTCGCCGAAGCCGCGGGGAATCTGCATGAGGGCGAACTCTTTCAGGGGCTCACCGCGGACAGCCGCTTCCTCTTCAACCGCAGATTCTGGATGAAGAACGGCCAGGTCAAAACCAATCCGGGCAAACTCAACGGCGACATCGTCCGTCCGGAGGGGGAGATCGACCCCGAGATCCCTCTGCTGGCGGTGAAAGCCGAAGGGAAAATAAAACTTCTGCTCAGCAGCATCGTCAATCACTCCGACACCATCGGCGGGACCGGCGTCTCCGCCGACTGGCCCGGTTTCCTGCGGCGGATCCTCGAACAGGAGCTGGGGCCCGGCAGCATGGTCTGCCCCCTCATCGGCGCGGAAGGCAACATCAATCACTTCGACGTGTCCAGTCCGGAAAAGCAGAACTCCTACGCCGAGGCCGAGCGTCTGGGGCGCGGCTACGCCGAAACGGTCTCCCGGGCGCTGGCACGTCTCGTTCCCGTGAGCGGCGAGACCCTGCGTCCCTTCTCGGGGACCGTCGTCGTTCCGCCCCGGGAGATCCCGCAGGAGGAGATCGAGGAGGCGAAGAAAACCGTCACCCTCTATCCCGACGAGGACATCGACAGCCGCACCTTCACCAGCGAGGATCTGGCAAAGGGCGTTCCCGCCGTGCTCAAGTACTTCGCCTCGGCCCTGCTGGAAAAGGCGTCGAACAAGGAGAACATGCGATTGTATCTCACCGGGATCGCCTTCGGGAGCTCCTTCGTTCTGGCGTCGCTGCCCAGCGAGCCCTTCACGGAGATCGGTCTTGCCGTGCGGAAGGACATCTTTGCCGGCAAGTGCTGTATGATCACGGCGCTGGCCAACGGCACGGGGACGTACACCAACGAGAGCGGCTACATCCCC
>Ga0310696_10007623_pt1 | contig 12688 bp, 12 predicted proteins | sample AusTroGonzalo_MG_4_FD_203885 | JGI IMG/M metagenome (GOLD analysis project Ga0310696, IMG submission 203885) | Bovine rumen microbial communities from tropical cattle in Woodstock, Queensland, Australia - Gonzalo_02 (v2) (version 2) | ecosystem: Host-associated > Mammals > Digestive system >... | reverse complement strand
CGATAGGGTTAGTGTATGTGGTTATATTGAATAAAGGACTCAGCATGAGGCGGAGATACATCAAAATGTCAGGATACTCGTCAATGGCGATGATTGAGTATTTCCGGCCGGAATTAGAGCTGTCAGCGGTCTCATCTGCCTCATTTTTATTTCCTGAGTTGATTGTGTTCAAAGTCTCAGCAATCATGTCGTTCCTGTTGGTGAGACGATCTTTCGGAATATGAGAATTGCCTTGAGGAAGTTTGATGGTGTAGCTATAGCCTTCACCGTCGGCATGGTTAATTACTGATATGGTACCTTTATGGTTATTGATGATTTCCTTGCAGCGGAACATCTCCATGTTTGTGCCTGTAACAGATCCGGAATCTGAACGCTGGAACAATTCGAACAGATGTGGTATGCGTTCTTCAGCTATTTCTTTGCTGTTGTTGCTGATGGTTATCGTGGAGAATTTGTCGTCACCAGCCACCTCGATATCAATTTTGCCTCCTTCAGGAGTAGATTTGAGGATTGTGCCGATAAGGTTCGTGAGCACTTCATCGAACTTGTATCGGTCCAGCCATGCCGTGATTCTGTCTTTGTTGCAATGGAAAGACAATTCTACGTTGCTGAGATTTGCCTGATACCTGAAGACCGAAAGAAAGTTGTAGATGTATTTGACAAGATTGATCTCGCGAAAGCGCATATCGCTGCCGTCATCGTCAATCATGTCAACATTCAACGTCTTGTTGAGAAGAGATACTACCTTTTCAGCATTCTGTTGCATTGATTTCAACTCTTTGTCTGTGTCTTCGTCATAACTGTTTCCTGACAGTTTCTGCAAAGGAGTTGTAATCAATGTGATGGGGGTACGGAGCTCATGAGTTAAAAAGGTGAGGAATTCCAGTTTCTTTTTAACTGTTTCGTTTTGAATGGCTTTTTTCTTTTCTGCTCTTTTGTAGAAGAAAGAAACTGCCAAACCGGCAATGGCTGCTGCAGAAAGACATGCGATGCCAACCTGAAGTGGTGTGAGGCCGGATGTTAGAAAATATAAAGGAATTAACTGTCGCATGTGACGAAGATAGATATTTTCTAACGTCTTTTGTGGCGAATAATACAAAATCTAAAGTAATTATTACAAAAAATTTTCCAATGTAACATTAGAAATATTACATGAGATAAATTCGAAAGTCTATTTCATGGCGTCGAACTATCTTTGCATTGAAACAAATGAGCCCGCGTTGTCAGGCAATAATAGTGTTTAGGTGGGTAGGGGTGACGGTACAAACCGTCGCCCCTACATTTTTTCTGGCAACGCTAAAGATTCAGCCATTTGATGCTGTCATCCCGACCCCACCAGGTCATCTGGCGTTTGGCATAATGGCGGGTGTTTCGCTTGATAAGACGGACTGCTTCATCGAGAGGATAGCTGTCGTCGAAGTAGCCAAACAATTCCTTATAGCCAACAGTGTTGAGTGCTGCAAGATTCCGGAAAGGCAGCAGTGACTTTGCTTCCTCGAGCAAGCCCTGCTTCATCATTTCGTCAACGCGGCGGTCGATTCTTTCGTAGAGAGCCTGACGATCCCTTCGAAGACCAATCTTTTCTATCTCAAAGGGACGTTGCTTTGCTGTCGAGGTCTTGAAGTCGGAAAACTTTCGGCCGGTGGCGATGGTGACCTCGAGGGCTCTTACCACTCTCTGCCAGTTGGCGATGTCGATAGCCTCGTAGCTTTCCGGGTCCAGCCTTTTGAGATCCATGCGCAGCGATTCCACACCTTCTTCTTTTACACGTCGCGTGAGCTGTTCGCGCAGCTGCTCATCTGCGGGCGGAAAATCATCGAGTCCTTTGCAAAGAGCGTCGATGTAGAATCCCGAGCCTCCGGCCATAACGACTGTGTCGTATTTCTTGAAAAGTTCTTCCAGCAAGGCAAGTGAGTCCAGTTCGAACATTCCGGCGGTATATGGTTCTGTAACTGAGCGGCAGGCGATGAAATGGTGCTTGACGCGGCGTAGAGTTTCCTCGTCGGGTCGTGCTACGCCAATTGACATTTCCTTGAAAATTTGTCGGGAATCGCAGTTGACTATTTCGGTACCAAGGCTTTCTGCCAGACTGACGGCGTAGTCTGTCTTCCCCACGGCGGTGGGGCCAAGCACTATCGTCAACTTTTTGGGCATCTATAAGAGATTAGTCGTCAGAACCTGAATCCAACCCGTCTTCGAATTCGCTGAAGGCGTTGTCATCGTCCTTCTCGTCCTCGTCATCCTCATCGTCTTCATCTTCATCATCGATAACTGCGCTGCCGCTGGAACGGGGAATATAAACCTGAGGATCTTCATATTTGGCCGAGAACTGGTCGGGATTATGACCTTTCTCGAGAGTGGTCTGGGGATAATGGCTTCTGGGGTCTTCGAGCTCTTCTCCAACGATAGTCAGCACTATGCAACTGTTGTTGTGCATATCGTAGCAGAACTGCAGGACATTCTGACCCTTTTCGACCAGCTGTTCGAAGGTCACTTTGTCCATTGAACCGTAACCGAGGTCGAACAAGCCGTAGACAGCGGCCATGGCGCCTTTCTCGTCAAGGGCGCGGTATACTACGATCTGGTCAGAAGAGAAACACAGATCGTTGATTATGAATTTATTGAAATCAAACAAACTAATCTTTGCAGGGATTTCATACTCCCTGACGAACACCTTGCTTGAAGGGATTGTCGCTCTTAATTTATAGATCATATCGGTAAGCCTTGGGCTCGTTTCGTCTTTGCAAAAATATAAATAAAAGCCTACTTTTGCAATCTGTAATGGATTCAGTTACAAAACCGGTCACAGATAGCTACAAAAGCATCGCTGCCCCCTCAAGAGGCCTTTATAAAGACAAAGGGAGCAAATTTCTCTCTTTCGCATATCCGGTTTCTTCTGAATCCGAGGTCAAAGACATCGTTGCCTCCCTCAAAAAAGAATATTTCGACGCGCGACACCACTGCTACGCATACCGTTTGGGCCTTACCGGCGATAATTGGCGTGCAAATGACGACGGTGAGCCGTCCTCGACTGCAGGCCGCCCCATCCTCGGGCAAATCCTTTCCGCCGGGCTGAGTGACATACTCATAGTTGTAGTGCGTTATTTCGGCGGGATATTGCTCGGCACTTCCGGGCTTATCGTTGCGTACAAATCAGCTGCAGCAGATGCCATAGCAAACAGCCATATAGTCGACAAGGTTGCGTCCGAAATCTTCGAGATAAGGTTTGACTATCTCCAGATGAATGATGTCATGAAAGCTCTCAAAGAGCTTCAGATCGCCCCGCTGGAGCAGAATTTCGACGAAAAGTGTATGATTGCGGCCGCAGTCCGTTTAAGAGACATCGGCAGATTCAAGGAAATGCTTAAAAATACAGATATATGCCAAAGAGCCTGATATCAATCCACGATTTTTCCAAGGATGAGATGCTGCACATCCTCGATGTGGCTTCTGAGATGGAAAAGAACAAATCCCAGAAGATTCTGGACGGCAAAGTGGTCGCCTGCCTTTTCTTCGAGCCTTCGACCCGCACACGCCTGAGTTTTGAGACTGCTGCCAACCGTCTTGGGGCCAGGGTAATAGGTTTCAGCGACGTCGGGAATACCTCGATCAGCAAGGGAGAGAGCCTCAAGGACACCATCAAGATGGTTTCGAACTACGTCGACATTATTATAATGCGACATCCTCTCGAAGGTGCCGCACGCTATGCGAGCGAGGTCTGCAACCTGCCGGTCGTAAATGCCGGTGACGGCGCCAACCAGCATCCCAGCCAGACTTTGCTGGACATGTATTCGATCCGCCAGTCACAGGGTCGTCTGGACGGCTTGACCATAAATATGGTCGGCGATTTGAAATACGGCCGCACTGTCCACTCTCTTCTCCAGGCGATGAGCCACTTCGACCCGAGCTTCGTCTTCACGGCTCCTGCCGAGCTGCAGATGCCGGTTGAGTACAAGCAGTTCCTTTCGGAGCGTGGCATCCCTTACAAGGAGACGACTTCTCTGAACGAGCATCTCAATGACTGCGACATATTATATATGACAAGGGTGCAGCAGGAGCGCTTCAGCGACCCTATGGAATACGAGAAGGTAAAGGATGTCTACCGTCTCGACGCCGGCATGCTCGGCGGAGTGCGCAGCAACATGAAGATTCTCCACCCGCTGCCGCGAATCAACGAGATTGCCCTGGATGTGGACGACACACCCTATGCATATTATTTCAAACAGGCCGAGAACGGAATGTATGTCCGCATGGCCATCATCGCCTGCCTGCTTGGCTATAAATAATGGAGGACCGGAAAATGACAACGACTGCAAGACAACTTATCGTCAACGCCATTGAGAACGGCACTGTGCTGGACCATATCCCTTCTGAGAATCTTTTCAAGGTGGTGGATATCCTGAATCTGGCTGAATCGCACAACCAGATTACCATCGGCAGCAACCTGGAAAGCAAGAGTTTCGGCCGCAAGGGCATCATAAAGATCGCGGACCGCTATTTCGAAGATGACGAGCTGAACCGCATAGCTCTCGTAGCTCCCCAGGCTACCATCAATATCATCAAGGATTACAAAGTTATAGAGAAGCATAAAATCACAATTCCCGAAGAGGTTGTAGGCATCGGCAAATGCGCCAACCCGATGTGCGTGACCAACCATCAGAAGATAGCTACCCGCTTCAAAACTTTAGTCGAGGGTGACAACATCAAACTTCTCTGTCATTATTGTGAAAAGACCACAAATATTATAAATTTGTAGCCCCTTCCAGACCGCCTGGAAACAGGCTTGGAAGCAGCTTTGAATCAGCAAACAATTATCAATATAAATGAAAAAAGCTTACAATTTTACCGCCGGCCCGTGCGTCCTGCCGCAGCCAGCTATTGACGCGGCCATCGAGGCCCTCAAGGATTTCGCAGGAACGGGTGTCCCTGTCATCTCAATTTCTCACCGTACAAAAGAATGGACTGCCGTAATGGACGAGGCCCGCAGCCTTTGGAAGGAGCTCCTCAACATTCCCGACAATTATGAAGTCCTTTTCCTCGGTGGAGGTGCATCTCTGCAGTTCCTTTATGTTGCCATGAACTTCCTGGAGCATAAAGCTGCATATCTCGAGACAGGCGTTTGGGCTAAGAAAGCCCTCAAGGAAGCCAAAGGACTTGGCGACGCATACGCTCTCGCTTCAAGTGCCGACAAGACTTTCTGCTACATTCCCAAGGATTATGTCATTCCTACAGATATAGATTATTTCCATATCACTTCCAACAACACTATCTACGGTACTGAAATCCGTAAGGACATCGACAGCCCTGTTCCCCTCATCGCTGACATGTCATCTGATATCCTCAGCCGTCCGGTCGATGTAAGCAAATACGCCCTTATCTATGGTGGCGCCCAGAAGAACGTAGGCCCTGCCGGTCTTGCTTTCGCTATCGTCAACAAGGATATGCTCGGCAAGGTAAGCCGCTATATCCCCACCATGCTTGACTACCGCACCCATATCGACGGCGGTTCTATGTTCAACACTCCTCCGGTATTCCCGATCTTCGTGATGACTGAGACCCTCAAGTGGCTCAAGGGAATCGGTGGTGTCGAGGCCATCAACAAGATTAATGTGGCAAAGGCTGAAAAGCTCTATGCTGAAATCGACCGCAACAGCCTCTTCCGCGGCACAGCAGCCAAGGAAGACCGTTCTATCATGAACGTTTGCTTCGTGATGGCAGAGGGTAGGGAAGCTCTCCAGGATGAGTTCCTCGCCTTCGCCCAGAGCAAGGGTATGGTCGGCATCAAGGGCCACCGCTCAGTCGGCGGCTTCCGCGCTTCTATCTACAACGCCTGCCCTATGGAGGCTGTAGACGCGCTCATCGCATGCATGCAGGAATTCGAAGCTGAAAATAAGTAAGGAAATGAAAGTATTGGTAGCAACAGAGAAACCTTTCGCATCAGTTGCTGTGAAGGGTATCCGCGAAATCATAGAGAGTGCCGGTCATGAATTCGCCACACTCGAGAAATACACCGACAAAAAAGATCTGCTCAAGGCTGTGAAAGATGCTGACGCGCTCATCGTCCGTTCCGACAAGGTGACTGCCGAGGTGGTTGAGGCAGCAAAGAAGCTCAAAATTGTGGTAAGGGCAGGTGCCGGTTATGACAACCTCGACCTCGACGCTCTCAGCGCCGCAAAGGTGGTTGCAATGAACACTCCCGGTCAGAACTCCAACGCCGTGGCTGAACTTGCTGTCAGCTTCATGGTCTATATGTCCCGCAACCAGTATACTCCCGCCACCGGCAGCGAGCTGAAAGGCAAGACTCTCGGTGTTCAGGCGTATGGCAATGTGGGCCGTCTGGTAGCCAATATAGCAAAGGGTTTCGGCATGGAAATCATGGCTTTCGACCCGTTCATCCCCGCCGAAAAGATCGAGGCTGACGGTGTCAAGGTGGCTACTTCTCTCGAGGAGCTCTACAGCAGCAGCAACTTTATTTCCCTGCATATCCCTGTCACTCCGCAGACCAAAGGTTCTATCGGCTATGCCCTGCTGAGCCGCATGCCTAAGGGTGGCTGCCTCGTGAACACCGCCCGCAAGGAAGTGATCAACGAGGAAGAACTGGTGAAGGTGCTGACCGAAAGGGAAGACCTCAAGTACATCACCGACATCGCCGCTGACAATCAGGCAGAGCTGAATGAGAAGTTCGGTGTACGCGTGTTCGCCACTCCCAAGAAGATGGGTGCCCAGACTTCAGAGGCCAACATCAATGCCGGCCTTGCTGCAGCCCGCCAGATCTGCGACTTTTTCGCAACAGGCAATACCCGCTTCCAGCTTAACAGGTTCTAAGTTTCATATTAGTTTAAAGACATGGTAAAAGTTAAACCCTTCGCCGCTATCAGGCCGCCCAAGGCAGTCGTGAAAGAAGTGGCGAGCCGTCCGTATGACGTGCTGTCCTCAGAAGAGGCCAAGGCTGAAGCCGGCGAGAAATCGCTGCTTCACATCATCAAACCCGAAATAGATTTCGACCCTATCCTTGATGAGAAAGACCCGGCTGTTTATGAAAAGGCCGTGGAGAATTTCAAGCTCTGGCAGCAGAGAGGCTGGCTTGTGCAGGATGAGAAGGAGAATTACTATGTCTATGCCCAGACGATGGGCGACCGCACCCAGTACGGCCTCGTGGTCTGCGCCAATGTCGAGGATTACATGAGCGGAGCCATCAAGAAGCATGAGCTGACCCGCAAGGACAAGGAAGAGGACCGCATGAAGCATGTTCGCATCCAGAGCGCCAATCTCGAGCCGGTTTTCTTCGCTTATCCTGACAATGATGTGATCAATGCCATCGTCGCAAGATATATTGTCACTCCGGCTGAGTACGATTTCGTCGCAGCCGACGGCTTCGGACACAAATTATGGATAATCGACGACCCGAAAGACATTGCTGCCATCACAGCGGCTTTCGCCTCAATCCCTGCATTCTATGTGGCTGACGGTCATCACCGCACTGCGGCTGCAGCCCGCGTGGGTGCCGAACGCAAGGGGCTGAATCCTGCCCACAACGGCAGTGAGGAGTACAACTACTTCATGGCAGTAGTATTCCCGCAGAGCCAGCTCAAGATCATGGATTACAACCGCGTAGTCAAGGATCTTGCAGGTCTCACTCCCGAGGGGCTCATCGAGGCTTTGAAGAAGGATTTCATTGTCGAGGAGGCTCATTGCAGCGGCCCTTACCGCCCTTGCAAGCTCCACAATTTCTCGATGTATCTTGCCGGCCGCTGGTATTCTCTGACTGCGAAGGAGGGTACTTTTGACGACAAAGACCCTATCGGCGTGCTTGATGTAACTGTCCTTTCGAACCTTGTGCTGGACAAGATCCTGCACATCGGTGACCTCCGTACTTCCGACAGGATAGATTTCGTGGGTGGCATCCGCGGACTCGGAGAGTTGCAGCGCCGTGTTGACAGCGGCGAAATGGCAGTCGCTTTCGCGCTCTATCCCGTGACTATGGACCAGCTTGTGAGCATTGCTGACACCGGCAACATCATGCCGCCGAAGACTACCTGGTTTGAGCCTAAGCTCCGCAGTGGTATTACAATTCATAAATTTTAAACAGACATGACAGATTTTTCTATGAACGCCAACCTGCTGGAAAGGGCGCTTGGCAAGCCTTGCAGCGCTTTCACCCGGCAGGACCTGATTGATTTTTGCATAGCCAACAAAGTTGAATTCGTCAATTTCCACTATTGCAGTTTCGACGGTAAGTTCAAGACTCTGAATTTTGTAATCCACAGCCTGGAGCATCTGGAGAATATCCTGACTGCAGGTGAGCGTGTGGACGGAAGCAACCTCTTCCCCTTCATAAAGGCCGGCGAGAGTGATCTGTATGTGATTCCCAAATATAAGACAGCCTTCCTGAATCCTTTCAGCGAGGTTCCGACCCTCGACCTTCTCTGCTCTTACTACGGCCGCGACGGAAAGCCGTATGAGAGTTCTCCGGAGTATATCCTGCGTAAGGCCCATCTTGCCCTCACGGCTGCCACCGGCCTGAAGATGCAGGCTATGGGCGAGTTGGAGCATTACGTAATCAGCGAGAAGGAGGATATGTATCCTGTTCCCGACCAGAAGGGCTATCATACAAGCGCTCCTTTCAATAAGTCGTCTGAATATCGCACTGAGGCCATGCGTCTCATCGCTCAGTCAGGCGGCAAGATCAAATACGGCCACAGCGAGGTGGGCAATTTCTGCCAGGACGGCAAGAATTACGAGCAGAACGAAATCGAGTTCCTGCCTGTTGACATTGAGGATGCGGCAGACCAGCTTGTCATCGCCAAATGGATTATGCGTGAACTGGCTTACAAGCGCGGACTGACCATCACTTTCGCCCCGAAGATTACCGTGGGTCAGGCTGGAAGCGGTCTGCATGTACACATGAAGTTTACCCGTGACGGTCGCAGCGTGATGGTGAAGGATGTGAATGTGCCTGCCGACGCCGGTGACGGTAAAACCAATCTTACCGAAGAATGCCGCAGGGCGATTGCTGGCCTGATGATGGCCGGCACTTCACTTCCTGCCTTCGGCAATCCAAATCCGCTGTCTTACCTTCGTCTCGTGCCGAACCAGGAGGCTCCGACATCTCTCTGCTGGTCGTTCAGCAACCGCAGTGCGCTGGTTCGCATCCCTCTGGGCTGGGCGGGTTGCTACGATATGGCTGCTGACCGAAATGCCGGCAGCGCAGCGGCTGGCTTGGATTTCAGCGGAAAGCAGACCTTCGAATGGAGGGCTTCCGACGGCTGTGCGGACATCTATATGCTGATGGCCGCTCTTTGCGCCGCCGTCCGTCTCGGCTTCGAAACTCCCGATGCGCTTGCCGTTGCCGACCGCACATATGTCGGCCTTGGCGTAGACATTCATGACAAGGAGCACAGCGCTCTCGCAGATTCTCTGGAGCAGCTTCCTGACTCATGCGTAGCAGCTGCCGACGAGCTGGAGAAAGACCGCGCCGTATATACATCGAAAGGCGTGTTCTCCGACAGCATCATCGACTACCTCGAGCGCTACCTCCGTGAATTCGACGACGCGCAGCTCCGCACTGCCATCTCCGGCAGCAGGAAACTCACGATGGACCTCGTCGAGCAGAATCTACACGTGGGATAGACGTTTCATCAGAAACTTGTAGAGCCAATACCCTGCGGCGGCGAAGATTACGCCGCAGAGGATGCCTGTGGCCACATCGATGGGGTAGTGGCGGCCGAGATACATGCGGCTGTAGCTTACAAGAAGCGCCCAGGTGATTGAGAATATCGACCAGGCCTTGCGGCGGAAGATCAGGGAGGTCAGGACTGCGAAGCCGATGGTGTTGGCTGCGTGGCCGGAGAAAAAGCCATAGAGATTGCCGGGGCCGTCGATGAGCCTTACGAGGCTGCCTATTTCAGGGTCATGGCCGGGTCTGAAACGGCAAACAGTATTCCTGACGATGTCCGATACATGGTCGGTAAGAAGGTAGCATGTCAGCACGGCAACAAAACCGCACAGCCCGACAAGCCATACCTTTGCATCGCTGCAGTCTCTGCGAGCAATGCTGCGTTGAGAATATACTTTCGGGAAGAACAAAGCGACGGCAACGAGCAGGTACATCGGGAACCAGACAGCTACTTGTGACAGCGTATGCATCACAACGTCAGCCCAGGGTGACGTCCAGTGATTGATGGCCAGAAGCAGCTGCTTGTCAAACTCGATAAGCCGGTCCATTGTCTGAGGTTACGGCCGGTAGAACGGCAGCTTCACGACTTTCGCCTTGAGCAGACGTCCGCGCACGCTGATGAAGATTTCGCTGTCGACAGCCTTGTGCGCTGCATCGACATAACCCAGACCGATAGCCTTCTTTACAGAGGGACCCATAGTGCCGGAGGTGACATGGCCTATGACTGCGCCGGCTGCGTCGCAGATGTCATAGCCGTGGCGTGCGATGCCTTTGTCCACAAGCTCGAAGCCTACCAGGCGGCGTTTGATACCGTCGGCCTTGAGCTGTTCCATATAGGCGCGGTCGATGAAATCGCCCTTGGCGTCGTTGAATTTGGTAATCCAGCCGAGGCCTGCCTCAAGCGGAGATGTGGTATCGTCGATGTCATTGCCGTAGAGGCAGAATCCCATTTCGAGACGCAGCGTGTCGCGGGCTCCGAGGCCAATTGGCTTGATGCCGAACTCAGCGCCGGCTTCGAATACAGCGTTCCACAGTTTCTCGCCGTCCTCGTTGGCTACATAGATCTCGCATCCGCCGCTTCCGGTATAGCCGGTGGTAGAGAGGATAGCGTCATGGATGCCGGCGATGTCAACCTTCTGGAAGGTATAATACTCCATGGACATGATGTCCTGCTTGCAGATCTTCTGCATGGCTTCCATGGCCTTGGGACCCTGCACTGCCAGCTGGCAGATCTCGTCGGAAGCGTTGTAAAGCTCCTTGCCGGGAGTCATGTCGAACTTGGGGGCGATGCTGCACAGATGCTGCCAGTCCTTGTCGATGTTGGCGGCATTGACGGCAAGAAGATAAGTCTTCTCATCGATGCAATAAGCTATAAGGTCATCTACGATGCCTCCGCGGCCATTGGGGAAGCAGGTATATTGAGCTTTTCCCGGATAGAGGACAGACACGTCATTCGAAGTGACATATTGCAGGAATGCAGTGGCAGAAGGGCCTTTGACCCATATCTCTCCCATGTGTGATACGTCAAACACGCCGACGCCGCTGCGGACGGTTGCGTGCTCATCGTTGATTCCTGTGTATTCGATTGGCATGAGATAGCCGGCGAACGGGGCCATCTTGGCGCCCAGGGCTATGTGTTTTTCTGTAAAAACTGTTCTTTTCTCCATTTCTATTCGTGGAAAGCTGTTTTAGTATCGTATATCCAGATATCGTACGGGCATGTCCTTTCATATTCCATGAATTTGTACATGCTCCGCAGGGCTTCATAGTAATTGTCGGTTCCGCTTGTCAACAGCACGTCGTAGCCGGTCTTGAAACGGACGGCGAGGATGTCATACCCCTGGCTTTCGAGGTAAGCTTTGTAGTTGACGGCATTGGAAGGGACTTTGAAGCCTCCCATGGCTACATAATACCGCGACGAAACTTTGTTGGCGGCGGCTTCCTGCTCTGCGGCGATGCGCGCTGCCTCAGCCTGAATAGCGGCGATGGAATCTTCCCTGGCTTTGGCCTTTGCGGCTTCCTGTTCGAGCCGGAGAGCTTCCAGATCCTTGGATGTCGGCTTGCCCAGCATTGAGCGGACCGCATCGCAACTGCCAAACAGCAGGCATGCAGTAAGGAGAATAGCAGACAATCTCAAAAGTTTCATTTGGACAGGCGTTTTGTGTGCTCACAAAAGTAGACAATTGCCGCATGAAAGGCAAAAAAATCGTATATTTACAAATAAACACACAACAGCTCCCGCATGATAGAAAAAACACTGACGCTTGAGCACTACGATCCGGTAGAAATTTATGGAGTCAACAACAAAAACCTCAATCTTTTCAGATATCATTTCCCGAAGGTTAAAGCGGTTGCCCGGGGTTCCCAAATTACAGTTGAGGGTGCCCAAGAGGATATTGAAGCATTTGAAGCGGCTTTCAACGCCCTCCTTTCAATCAAGGAGTCCAAGGGTGTAATCAACGAGTACGACATAGACTTCCTTTTCGAAGAGAAAGGGCGTGAGGCAGAAGTCGGCAAGGTCGACATGCAGACCGGCGACGATTACATCATCGTCTACGGCAACGACGGCAAATGCATCAAGGCCCGCACCAAGAACCAGAAACGCCTGGTGAAGGAGTATTACGACAACGACTTGATATTCGCTCTCGGTCCTGCCGGAACCGGCAAGACCTATACTGCGATCGCGCTGGCTGTCAGGGCTCTCAAGAACCGCGAGGTGAAGAAGCTTATCCTGACCCGGCCCGCAGTGGAAGCGGGAGAGAGGCTTGGCTTCCTGCCCGGCGACCTTAAGGAGAAGCTCGACCCTTATCTGCAGCCGCTGTACGACGCCCTCCAGGACATGATCCCGGCGAAGAAGCTACAGGCTTTCATGGAGGACGGTACCATCCAGATCGCGCCTCTGGCATACATGCGTGGCCGCACGCTGGACCGGGCCTTCGTAATTCTGGATGAGGCGCAGAACACTTCGCTGGGCCAGCTGAAGATGTTCCTCACCCGCATGGGCTGCGACGC
>Ga0310696_10007622_pt1 | contig 12690 bp, 14 predicted proteins | sample AusTroGonzalo_MG_4_FD_203885 | JGI IMG/M metagenome (GOLD analysis project Ga0310696, IMG submission 203885) | Bovine rumen microbial communities from tropical cattle in Woodstock, Queensland, Australia - Gonzalo_02 (v2) (version 2) | ecosystem: Host-associated > Mammals > Digestive system >... | reverse complement strand
GCTATGCCGATGGTTGCAAGGAAGAGTTCTTCCCCGGCATCGGGTCTGGGAATCATGGTGATGTTGAATACGTCGAACGGCTCGAACCTCCGGAGTTCGGGATCACCGTCTGCCGCATATGTGAAGCTGTCGTCATCCGTTGATGCGGCTTCCAGGATTTTCTTTGCATTGAATACTGCGGATGCTATGGCAGAGCACGTGATTCCCAGGACCTCGCTCAGGATCCTGTACTTCACGTTCATCTTGGTGTGTTCCATTTCCCTGTGCACTGTCTTGAGCTGCTTCTTCTGGTACTCGAGTTTCTCCATCAGCTTCTGCTCGTTGAGCGCACTTCTTATATGCAGCTCCAGCTCGATGCGGCGCATGAGGAAGTAATTCCTCCTCATGTTCAGATACCCGCGGCTTGTCCTGTACATCCGGACCTGACTGTTCATTTCCGCCAGGTAGTCCGCGATTGCAAACGTCTGCTCCTTGTCGATGTTCAGCATGCTGCAGAAATTGTCGACCATGTCCGCGGAGGAGCAGGGCAGGAGGGTGCAGAGGAAAATGAAGAGGTTCCTCTGCTTTACCGGTCTGATCGAGCACAGGTGACGGAGCCTGTCTATGACGTTTCCGGCTCTTTTCTCCTTTTCAAGCTCTTCCTGCTGCCGGAGAACCAGTTCCTCCGGTCCCAGCTGGACGGTCTCCTCTCCCAGCGTCAGCAGCCTGTTGGAAAAGTGGGTGTTGAAGCATCGGCTCCTGCGGTTCTTTGCCAGATAGCTCATGGCCCTCAGTTCCATGTTGTGCCTCAAGAACGCGAGTATCGTGCTCCTTCTGGGATTGAAGCTGTCGATCATCATCCTCAGGTCCTTCTCGACATAGAGCACGAAGCCGGACATCTCGTCGTCGGTCAGTATGCGTCTGACCGCCTTCATGAAGTATATCTCCACGATCAGCATGTCCTTGAGCCTTCGGTATTCATCGTTGACGGTTTCTGCATCCGGACCAAGTTTCCAGCAGAGCCTGAGGTATCTCACCACATGTTCCTGCAGCAGTGCTTCCGAGTTCATTTTTCTCCCCCAGTCAAAGGTTATCAGAATCGGATGCTGCAGCATAAGGTGGTTTTTGCCTGCACAAGTACGATTTTCCGGGTTTTTTGTGTGTTTCGGCAAAAAAAAAGAGGATTGCCTGCGCAATCCTCTTTTTTCACGTAAACAGTCCTCAGAGGTCGATATCATCGATTCCCGAGACATCAATCTCCTCGGTAGCATCTCCGCCGATGGCAGAGAACTGCTCCGCAATCTCGAAATCATCGACATTAAGGTCAAGGTTGTCCAGTCCGACTTCGTTGAGGCTCTCAAGGGAGGTCTCGATGCTCTGTGCAATACGGGCCTCATCTTCCTTGTAGTTGTCAACATAGGCCTGGAGTTCCTCGTTGTGAGCTGTTATGAGTCTGATGTCTCTTCTGAGAGCTTCATTCTCGGCTCTGAGCTTCTGAATGTAAGCAGATGCTTTCTTGACTCTCTCTTCAAGAAGTAACATGTTTTCATAAACCGTCATGCCACGACCTCCTCTCCCTTAATGTTAAGACCATTTTCGTCAAGCCTCAAGTGCCTTTTTTGCTGTTGCTACCAAAGCGCTGAAGGAAGCCTTGTCCTCGATTGCCATGTTGGACAGTGCCTTCCTGTTGAGCTCGATGTTCGAGATCTTCAGAGCATGCATGAACTGCGAGTAGCTGAGACCTTCAGCCCTGACTGCGGCGGAGATTCTGGCGATCCAGAGCTTTCTGAAATCTCTCTTCTTCTCCTTTCTTCCGCGGTAGGCGTAGGCACCTGCCTTTGCCACTGCATCCTTTGCAACACGGTTATTGGTGCTTCTGCGTCCGTAATAACCCTTTGCAAGCTCCATGATTTTCTTGCGTCTGTCTTTGTGTTTGGTTCCGTCTACTGCTCTAGGCATAATCTACACCCTCCATCTCAAGCATAAGGAAGCATGACTTTTGCTTTCTTTGCTTCTACGTCGGAAAGAATACCTGTGGCGCGGAGAGTTCTCTTGCGCTTGGTGGTCTTCTTGGTGAGAATATGGCGAAGTCCCTGTTTCTTGAACCTGACCTTGCCAGTACCGGTGACCCTGTACCGCTTTGCTGCGGCCTTTCTTGTTTTCATCTTAGGCATGTTTTACCTCGTTATAAGCGCCCTGGGGAACAAGAACCCCCAGAAGCTGCCGTATCCATCTCCATACGGAGACTAGTTGCTCTGTTGCTGCTGCTTTCTGGCTGCGTTCTTCACCGGGCTCAGAAGCATGGACATGTTCCTTCCTTCCATGGCCGGCTGGGAATCAACGTTATACGATATCTCCTTTTCGGTCAAGAGTTCAAGGATTTTGTAAAGTACATCCCTACCCAGCTCGGTGTGTGCCAGTTCCCTGCCGTGGAAGCGGATCGTGACCTTGCATTTGTCGCCCCCGGAGAGGAACTCCGCAATGGCCTTTGACTTGACCTCAAGGTCGTGTGTATCGATCTTGGGCTGCATCCTGATCTCACGCATCTTCACGATGGTCTGGTTCTTCTTGGCTTCCTTGAGCTTCTTCTCCTGCTCATAGCGGAACTTACCGTAGTCGATGATCTTACAAACCGGAGGATTGGCGTTGGGGGAAATCTCGACAAGATCGAGTCCTGCGTCCTCTGCCAGTGCCAATGCGTCGAAATAATTCATGACGCCTCTTTTGTCTCCATTCTCATCAATCAGGAATACTTCCTTAGCGCGGATCTGTCTGTTGATCCTAAGTTCCTTCGTAGCCAAGCTCACCTCATAGATATCAATATAAAGTATAATCGGGCAAACAATTGCCCCAACGTTGTAGAATATAGCACTGATGCCGTCACACTGTCAAACACAATATATATATCGCGTGCGGGAAATGAAAAAGCCGCCCGTTTCCGAGCGGCTTTCCGACACCTCAGTGCCGTGTTTCTCAAGCGTGACCTGCTGATCCGAGAACATCGATGTTCTTGTGGACATACATCTTCTTGAGTTCCTCACGTGCCGGAGCCAGATACTTTCTGGGATCGAACACTGCAGGCTGCTCTGCCAGGACCTTGCGGATCATGGCCGTCATTGCAAGTCTTCCGTCGGAGTCGATGTTGATCTTGCAGACTGCGCTCTTTGCGGCTTCCCTGAGCTGCTCCTCGGGGATTCCGACGCTGTCCTTGAGCTTTCCGCCGAACTGGTTGATGATCTTGACGTACTCCTGCGGGACTGATGAGGATCCGTGGAGGACGATGGGGAATCCGGGGAGCTTCTTCTCGATTTCCTTGAGGATGTCGAAGCGGAGCGGTGGCGGAACAAGGATTCCGTCAGCGTTTCTGGTGCACTGCTCGGCAGTGAACTTGAATGCGCCGTGGCTGGTTCCGATTGAAATTGCGAGTGAATCGACGCCTGTCTTGGAGACGAAGTCGATGACCTCTGACGGCTGTGTGTAGTGTGAAGTCTCTGCCTGGACCTCATCCTCGATGCCGGCCAGGACTCCGAGCTCGCCTTCGACCGTGACATCGAACTGATGTGCGTACTCGACGACCTTTCTGGTCAGTGCGACGTTCTCATCGTAGGGGAGTGAAGAACCGTCGATCATGACGGAAGAGAATCCGTTGTCGATGCAGTCCTTGCATGTCTGGAATGAATCACCGTGGTCCAGATGAAGGACGATGGGGATATCGTATCCGAGCTCGTGTGCATATTCTGTGGCACCCTTGGCCATGTTCCTGAGCAGGTTGATGTTGGCATAGTCTCTTGCGCCCTTCGAAACCTGAAGGATGACGGGTGACTTTGTCTCGACACATGCCATGATGATTGCCTGCATCTGCTCCATGTTGTTGAAGTTGTAAGCAGGAATTGCATATCCGCCCTTGACAGCCTTGGCGAACATATCTCTGGTGTTTACCAGACCCAGTTCTTTGTATGATGTCATTTGGTAATCTCCTATACTGCTAATACTAATGTTTACAAGGTCATACGTCAATAACGGTCGCTTGACGCATATGCCCGCGGGCTGTAATCTTCAATGCATGAAGAAAAAACGCAGGGCATGGAAAATCCTGATCATCACCGTCTCCGTCATACTGCTGCTTGCAGGTGCGGCGGCCGCGGTGTACTTCCTTGCATTCGATTCCATGGCCCTCGTTACGGACGATGCGTTCATGCAGGTGGTGCCGTCCGATACGCTGGGCGGACTCAGGATGAGCCTTGCCGGAAAGGGCATACGCCTGAAGGTGGTGAAGCTGCCGGAAAGCACATTCCGTTCCGTGGATCAGTTCACGTCGGCTCTGGCGGCACTGAAGGATGACTACATCGTGCTGGCTCCGGTTTCCGCAACCTATGCCGTGAAGAACGAGATCGATGTGTCGGCGCTGGATCCGTCATCGATAGTCCTTGCCATACACGATTCCTACGGCTCGCAGTACTTTGACTGCACGCTTGTCTCGGATGAGATGTCCGGTTGGGAAAAGGCTGCGGCATCGCTGATTTCCGAAACAGCATCGATGTCCCGGAATGTAGCTCTTGTCTTTGACAACAAGGGTAAAGACCTGGCAGAGGACATCGTTGCCTGTTTTCCTGACGGTCATGTGACCGAATTCGAGAAGGAAGGGACAAGCAGGATGTTCGCAACGAACGCGCTTGAGCAGATGGACAGGCTGGGCATAGTGATGGCCTTGTGCCCGTATGTGGGCGGGTTCTCAAGCTTCTTCGAATCCGAGGGCTCTGTCTCCTGGATAACGGACTACCGTCTGGCGCAGGTTGTAACCGACGGGAATCTGTACGGCGTGGTCCTGCCTGATTTCGGGTCCATTGCCGCAGTAGCCGGAAGAACGGAGAAGGGCGCCCGCGATACGGCCGTACTTGAGTATGTTTATGAAAAGAAGTGACATGGACGAATCCTATTTCGACAGGATCTTCTCCGAGTTCAGACAGGTTCTGGCCGATATGGGCAAGGTGCTGCCCGCGGTGTCGCTTGTGGCTGTGGAGAAACAGGATCCGTTCTCTGTGCTGATCTCTACCGTCATATCGCTGCGGACAAAGGACGATGTCACGCTGAATGCCTCCAAGAGGCTTCTGGCCGAGGCTCCGGATGCCCGCGCCATGCTTCTGCTGTCTGAGGAACGGATCTCACGGCTCATCTTTCCAGCCGGGTTCTACAAGCGCAAGGCCGTCCAGATCAGGCAGATTTCCGAGATACTGGTAAAAGAATATGACGGAAATGTCCCTGCAGATGCGGAAAAGCTGATGGCTCTTCCGGGAGTCGGAATCAAGACTGCCAACCTTACGCTCAACCTGGGATTTGCAATCGATGCCATATGTGTGGACTGTCATGTCCATCAGATATCCAACCGTCTGGGGTGGATAGAGACAAAGACTCCGGAGGAGAGCGAGAAGGCACTTCAGCCGATAATGCCCAGACGTTTCTGGATTCCGCTGAACGAGCTTCTGGTGTCTTACGGACAGGAAGTCTGCACCAGCGTGAGTCCCAGATGCTCCTTGTGCCCCGAGAACGGAAGATGTCCCAAGGTCGGGGTCACACGCAGCCGCTGAGCCTGTCGAAGTTTTCCCTTACAGTTACAGCCAGTTCCTCTGTCTCCATTCCCAGAGTCCGTGCCGCGCATTCATAGGTATGGATTATGTTCAGCGGGCTGTTGGGCTGTCCCCTGAGCGGCACGGGTGCAAGGTAGGGGGAATCCGTCTCGAGAAGCAGCCTGTCCATGGGAACGGCCTTGAGCATCTCCCTGAGCTGCGTATTCCTTTTATATGTAAGATTCCCTGCAAAGCTTATGAAGTAGCCTCTGTCCAGGGCTGCTTCCAGCACCGTGCGGCTACCGTCAAAGCAGTGGATCACGCCGCCTCTGTCCGGACCCAGCCTCCTTATGACCTCGGCTGTATCGTCATCGGCATCCCTGTCATGTATCAGGACCCGCAGACCCATCTCCGAAGCCCACTTCATCTGTGTCTCGAATATCAGGTGCTGCTTCTCATGCGTTCCGTAGTCCCAGTAGTAGTCCAGCCCTATCTCCCCGATGAACGAGGCCTTGTACCGGATGATGTTCTTCCTGAGCTCCTCCAGTTCCGCCTGTATCAGGTCGGTGCTCTTTACCGTCTGGAATTCATATTCCGGCTCAACCGGCTTTGTCTCGCTGCGGCCGGCTTCCCACGGGCCCATGGCTCCGGCAAGAAGTATCTTGGGATAATCCTTGAGCAGCCTGCTGCGCTCGGGCAGGTCATCATGCGTGCAGCCGATGTCTATGCCGCCGTGAAAACCGGATCCGAACAATCTGTCGTAGTCAGAAAAAACATCCATGCCCCTCTGGAGCATGGACTGTGTATGGAAATGGGAATCGATTATGTTGCCGTATGTCATGACGGGAGCTTGCGTTCCACCGGCTTTCCGTCTGATCCGAGGAGAACCGGCTTGGTCTTGCTGGTTACCGTGGATTCCTCAATCACGATCTTTGCCACATCGCTGTATGACGGGACATCGAACATTATGTCCGTCATGATGGACTCCACTATGCTCCGCAGTCCGCGGGCACCGGTCTTCTGGTCGTATGCCGTCTGGGCGATGCTGTGGATGGCATCCTTGGTGAACTCGAGCTCCACCTTGTCCAGCTTCATGGTTGCCTGATACTGCCTGATGATGGAGTTTTTGGGCTCGGTGAGGATCCTCTCCAGGTCTTCCACCTTGAGGTCGTTCAGAGCTACGTGGATGGGGAGTCTTCCGATGAACTCGGGAATCAGGCCGAACTTGATCAGATCGTCAGGAAGGACATTGGAGTAGAGGGTCTCGAGATCCTTGTCCCTGGAATCCGTCTGGTGCTTTCCGAAACCGATTTCTGATTTTCCGATCCTCTTCTCGATTATCCTGTCCAGTCCCACGAACGCTCCGCCGCAGATGAACAGTATGTTGCGTGTGTCTATCTTGAGCATCTCCTGATTGGGATGCTTCCTGCCGCCCTGGGGCGGGACGCTTGCAACCGTTCCCTCTATGATCTTAAGCAGTGCCTGCTGCACGCCTTCACCTGAGACGTCACGCGTTATGGAGACGTTCTCTCCCTTCTTGGCTATCTTGTCCACCTCGTCCAGGAAGATGATTCCGTGCTCGGCGGCTGCGATGTCGTCGTTGGCGGCCTGGATGAGCTTGAGCAGGATGTTCTCCACATCCTCTCCGACGTAACCGGCCTCGGTGATCGTCGTTGCATCTGCAATGGCGAACGGAACGCTGAGTCTTGTGGCGAGTGTCCTTGCAAGCAGCGTCTTTCCGGTTCCGGTGGGTCCCATGATCAGGATGTTGGACTTGTCCAGTGAAACGTTCTCGTTGGACTCCAGCTCCTTCTCGAACTTCACACGCTTGTAGTGGTTGTATACGGCCACGCTGAGGATCTTCTTGGCCTGATGCTGTCCGATGACGAACTGGTCAAGATATTCCTTGAGCTCGTGAGGTGTGGGAAGCTTGTCCGGGATTGCGAACGAGGACGGCTCCTTTGAACCGTTTTCCTCATCCTCTCCATAGAGGATTGCCCTGCATTTCTCCACGCAGCTCTCGCAGATGGTCACGCCGCCCGGGCCTGTGACCATCCTGTTGGTGGAGCTTCCGCAGAATGAACAGTATTTGTTGTTCTTTCCGAATGCCATCGTCAGTCCTCACGTTTCAGGATCGAGTCAACGATATGATAGTCGACCGCGTCCTGAGCTGTCATGAAGTGGTCTCTCTCGATATCGGATGCAACCTTGTCGTATTCCTGTCCGGTGTGCCTTGCCAGATACTCGATGGAGAGTTTCTTGAGCCTGATGATTTCCTTGGCGTGGATGCTGATGTCCGACGCCTGTCCCTGCACGCCGCCCCACGGCTGGTGGATCATGACCCTGGCCGAAGGAAGGATCATTCTCTTTCCTTCGGTTCCGGATGCAAGGATCAGGGCTGCCATTGAAGCTGCCTGACCCATGCAGATGGTGGATACATCGGACGTGATGCTCTGGATGGTATCATAGATTGCAAGACCTGCCGTTACGCTTCCGCCCGGTGAATTGATGTAGAGGTAGATCTCCTTCTTGGGATCCTCGTTCTCCAGGAACAGAAGCTGGGCCACGACAAGGTCTGCCCTGGCATCGTCGATCTCTCCGTCAAGGAAGACAATCCTTTCCTTGAGCAGCCTGCTGTAGATGTCGTAGGCCCTTTCATTGAGTCCGTTGTGCTCTATGACGGTCGGTATCAGCATTCGGTTTCCTCAGTTCTCTTTCTTCTCGGCCTTGGGGGCTTTTGCCTTGGGAGCAGCCTTCTCGGTCTTCTCTTCCTTTTCTGCCTTGGGAGCCTTTGCTGCCTTGAACTTGTTGTTCTCGATCAGGAAGTCACGTGCCTTTCTGAACTTGACGTCATCCTCGGCATAGATCTTCATTGACTCGTAGTTGGGGCTGTCCTTGGTGATGTCCTCGCCGTAGTTCTTGAGCTCGGCTGCAAGCTCTTCCTCGGAGACCTCGAACTTCTGGTCTTCCTTGATCTGCTCGATCACAAGCTGAGCCTTGATGTTCTGCAGGGTATCTGCCCTTCTGGTCTCGAGGAACTGCTCCTTTGAACCGCCCTGGGCGCCCATGATCTTGAGGACGTCTTCCTCGCTCATGCCGAAGCGGGAGATGAAGTTCTGCCAGTCTGACTCAAGCTGAGCCTCGACCATGCTCTTGGGAACTGCAATCTCTGTCTTCTCGAGCAGGGCCTTTACCACTGCGTCGAGCTTTGCGGCCTTGTTGTCTGACTCTGCTGCGTCCTCAAGCTGCTTCCTTGTGGCCTTGAGCAGGTCTGCAACCGTCTTGTACTCGTCCTTGACGTCCTGTGCGAAATCGTCGTCGAGCTCCGGAACTTCCTTGACCTTGACTTCCTTGACCTTGACCTTGATCTTCACGGTCTTTCCGAGGTAGTCGGTACCCATTCCGCTGTCGTCGCCGTATGTCTTCTCGATGACCTTCTCGTCACCCTTCTTGAAACCGATGATGTCCTTGTCCAGCTTGTAGAAGTTGTAGGAGCTTCCGACCGTGAAGGTGAAGTCGTCGCGCTTGTTGGCTTCCATCTCCTTGCCGTCTGCATCAAGCTCTGCATAGTCGAGCGTGACGATGTCGCCCTCGGCAACAGCACCGTTCTTGGCGATGACCATGGCGTTCTGCTGTCTGAGTCTCTCGATCTCCTCGTTGACCTCGGCGTCCGTGATCTTCCTTTCCTGATACTCGATCTCAAGTCCCTTGTACTCGGGGAGCTTCACGACGGGAAGTACATCGTAGATGACGCTGTAGGTGATGTCGGTGTTGGGCTTGAACGGAAGGAGTGCTTCCTCGTTCTGCAGCTCGGGTGTGCTGTAGGGAAGCGGGCGGTCCTTGGCATCCATGTCCTTGTAGGAATCGGTGAGGTTCTTCTCCATGAGTCTGAACGTGACTTCCTCACGGATGGCATCGCCGTACTTGCTCTCGACAAGTGAGACAGGAGCCTTTCCGGGTCTGAATCCCTTGAGGGTAAGCTTCTTGGCGTAATCCCTGATTGTCTTTGAATAGTCTTCCTCGATGACATCTGCCTTGAGTGTGAGTGTGAGCTCCACGGAAGAGTTCTCAAGTTTCTTGATTTCCATTTTATTCCTCTCAACTAATGATGTTTGTTTGATCCGCAGTTTTTTGCCGCTTGACTAATATATAGAAATTACGAAAAGAAATCTACATGCGTCGCCAAAAAAAATAAATGCTCTTGGACTTGCGTAAGTTCTGCAAAAATGTTATAAACGATTTTGTCTTGCAGCAGTAGCGTAGTGGTTACGCACCACCTTGCCAAGGTGGCCTACACGAGTTCGAATCTCGCCTGCTGCTTTTTTTATTGCCCGGACGGTATGTTCGGGTTATAGTTTATCTATGACGGGATTTAAGCTCTAATTGCTCCGTCGGAAAAGAATAGCTAAAGGAGGGGAGACATGAGCATGTTTTCCACAGAGATGGTCAGCAAGTACCATCCCGACAAGTACGCAGATCAGATTTCAGATTCAATCCTCACGGCAGTCCTCAGGAAAGATCCCCGCGCCCATGTGGCATGCGAGGTCATGGCAAAGGACGCCACGGTTGTCCTGGGCGGAGAGATCACCGCAGCCTGCGACATCGACTACGATGCGGTTGTACGCTCGGTCGGAGACCGCCTGGGATACAAGGTGGACAAGGTCATCAACCTCATCACCAGACAGTCCACGGAGATAGGCGGAGCCGTCGATTCCGATGAGATGATCGGTGCCGGCGATCAGGGAATGATGTTCGGATTCGCGGTCAAGGGCGGAAAATATTTCCTTCCGTTCGGACAGGAGGTCGCTATCGACATCATCAGGGCCATCGAGAAGGACATCGAGGAGAACCCGGATTCGCCTTTCCTCGGCGATGCCAAGACCCAGGTGACCACCGATCTGGCAGCCCCGGGATTCGTGAAGCCTGTGGACACCATCCTGATTTCCGTGTGCCACAAGGAAGGACTGACCATCAATGAGGTCCAGGAATACGTAATCGGACTTCTTGAGAAGAACCGTATCCCGGCTCCCAGGAAGCTACTAATCAACCCGGCCGGAACGTGGACGTTCGGAGGTCCCTCGGCGGACTGTGGACTCACGGGACGCAAGATCGTCTGCGACCAGTACGGCGGATATGCTCCGGTGGGCGGAGGCGCGTTCAGCGGAAAGGATCCCTCGAAGGTCGACAGAAGCGGATGCTACGCAGCCCGCAGGATAGCCGTGGACATGGTCAGGAAGCATGGTTTCGAAAGCTGCATGGTCCAGATCGCCTACGCAATCGGCGTCAGCAGCCCGGTTTCCGTGTACGCCTACGGCATTTGCGAAGACGGGAGGAAGGTGGATGTCAGCACCGAGGTGGTGGAGGGTTATGACCTGACTCCGCGCGGAATCATCAACAGCCTGGGACTCCTTGATCTGGACTACGGAAATCTGGCCGCCGGCAACCACATGATGGCTTTCATCTGATCGGATTCGGTTGAAATTGTGATGCTCTTGTGGTATTGGTAGAATCATGAGAAAAAGACAGATCAAGAAAATCATCGGCACTTATTATTGGGACACTGAGGAGGACATCATGCTTCCGCCGTCAGTGATGAGAGAGGAATTCAGGGCAGAGGAAGTCTACTACAGCAAGGCTTTCATCATCTCCAACCCGGAGAAGGCCGAGGAATTCAGGAAGAGGGTAGAGGAAAGGATCGCCGCAGAGACCAAGATGGCCGGCGAGGCTGCCAAAGACTGATTCACATAAAACCGGTTCTCGAGGATTGGGTGCTATAGGAGGATTACCATGTCCAGAAACCTTGAAATCGTCCAGAAGACGTCACGTGTCCTGGAAATCATCTGCAAAGTCGTATCGATTCTCTGCCTTGTGGGTCTGATCGGATGCATGATCGGAGCGGTCGTGATGGGCATCTTCCATTTCTTCCCAGATATCAAGCATGAGATCGAGTACCGTTCGGGTGTCGGGATCAAGCAGTACTTCGGCAGCTGTCTTGCCGGATTCGTAGCCTGTACGGCAGGCTTTGTGGCGGCAAAGGCCCATAAGGATTACTTTGCCATGGAACAGAAGGCAGGAACTCCGTTCACTCCCGAGGGAGCCAGGGCCTTCAGGACGCTGGGCATCATAAACATTGCACTTCCGATCGGAACGGCCGTCGTGACGGCAATCATCGAAGCCGTTTTCAGATGCTTGGGAAGCGTCAGAGTCGATTTCTCGATCGGTCTGGGGCTTGCCATGATCCTGATTTCCTTTGTCTTCGCATACGGTGCGGAGCTTGAGAAGAAGTCTTCCGACGGGGAGCCCGGAAAAAAAGAAATAACCGAGAAGTAATCTGCCGGTTGGGTTTACGTCCGGGTTTACTATTGCATTTTGGATTTTTAATGATATCTTGGAGTTACTGACAAAAGGAGAACAACATGAGCAAGTACGCAGGAACAAAGACGGAAAAGAACCTGGAAGCCGCTTTTGCAGGCGAGTCCCAGGCCAGGAACAAGTACACATATTTCGCTTCAGTTGCAAAAAAGGAAGGTTATGAGCAGATTGCAGCCATCTTCCTCGAGACGGCAGAGAACGAGAAGGAGCATGCCAAGATGTGGTTCAAGGAGCTTGAGGGAATCGGTGATACCGCAGCCAACCTCAGCGCAGCCGCAGCAGGCGAGAACTTCGAGTGGACCGACATGTATGAGGATTTCGCAAAGACCGCCGAGGCCGAAGGCTTCAAGGCCCTTGCAGCCAAGTTCCGCATGGTCGGAGCAATAGAGAAGCATCACGAGGAGCGCTACAGAGCCCTTCTTGAGAACGTAGAGGCCAAGAAGTGCTTCGAGAAGAGCGAGGTCAAGGTGTGGAAGTGCCGCAACTGCGGTCACATCTGCGTCGGAACCAAGGCTCCTGCGATCTGCCCGGTGTGTACCCATCCGCAGGCCTACTTCGAGGTCAACGCCGAGAATTACTGATCCGGATCATCCTCGGAAAGAGACAATGCCCATGCACGCGCATGGGCATTCTTATTGACCTTTGCCGTCAATCCTACTAAAACTGTCATCATGACGAACAGGGAAGCTTTCAGGAAGGGAATAAAAGCGGGAATACCCATTGCACTGGGCTATTTTGCCGTATCTTTTTCCCTTGGAATCGCTGCAAGGGCAGT
>Ga0310696_10007621_pt1 | contig 12690 bp, 9 predicted proteins | sample AusTroGonzalo_MG_4_FD_203885 | JGI IMG/M metagenome (GOLD analysis project Ga0310696, IMG submission 203885) | Bovine rumen microbial communities from tropical cattle in Woodstock, Queensland, Australia - Gonzalo_02 (v2) (version 2) | ecosystem: Host-associated > Mammals > Digestive system >... | reverse complement strand
GGTGAAGGGTTGTGTGATTGTTAGAAGGGGAAAATCATGGGTTTAGCATTTTTTCTCGTGGTTGCAATCATTACAAATCTATCCACTTTGCGGCTGCAAAGATACGACTTTTTTCCCATTTGCAAAGAAAAATGTTGCATTCTTGCCGGAATTCCGCCACGGATTCGCCGCCCCTTCGCCGCGCCCTGTGTTCTTCGCCGTTTTATCTTCGATTGTTCTTCGATTCTTCTCCGTTTTTAAAACGAAGAACAATCGAAGAACAAACGAAGAACAATCAGGGAACAACACAGACCGCGGAAAGGTTGCCGGGAAGAGGCCCGCAAAGGGGTGTGTCGGGGTCGTGGCAGGGGAGAGCCGGAAAGGCCGGAAACTGGCGGCGCGTGCGGGGAAAAGCCGCCGCGTGGCAGGCGCAAATTATATACTTGTAATATTTATATTATTGGGACGTAAGGGATTGGAAACGGGAAGAACTTATTTTTTGTCTATACGCGTTTTTTTGTGTACTTTTGCACCGCGAAAAATGTGTAAAATGAATAGCAGCAACAACAAAATAACCGTCAGCGATTTCACCGTCCCGGTCATCGGGCAGGTGCTGTACGGGAATGCACAGATAGTTATCAGTCAGGAGGCTATGCGCAGGGTGGAGGAGAGTTACCGTTTCCTGAAGGATTTTGCGGCGCAGAAGGTCATCTACGGCATCAACACCGGCTTCGGCCCCATGGCCCAGTGGCGTGTCGACGACCAGTACCTCAACGACCTGCAGTACAATATCATCCGCAGCCATTCCACCGGTGCCGGAGCGCCGTTGGACGACGACATGGTGCGTGCCGCCATGATGGCCCGCATCGGATCCGTCATCCAGGGCCATTCGGGCATCCACCCCGAGGTCGTCGACCTGCTGGTGGAGTTCATCAACCGCGTCATCGTGCCCTTCATCCCGCAGCACGGCAGCGTGGGAGCCAGCGGCGACCTGGTGCAGCTGGCGCATATCGCCCTGACGCTCATCGGCGAGGGCAAGGTGCATTACCGCGGCGAGTGGCGTCCCACTGCCGAGGTGATGGCCGAGAACGGGCTGAAGCCCATCACCATGCACATCCGCGAGGGCCTCTCCATCACCAACGGCACCTCCGTGATGACGGGCATCGCCAGCATCAACCAGCTCCTGGCCGAGCGGATGCTGCAGCACGCCATCCTCGCCACGCTGTGGATGAACGAGGTTGCCTCGTCGTATGACGACTTCATGGCCGAGCCTCTCAATGCCGCCCGTCCCCATCCCGGCCAGGTGTATGTCGCCCGCCGGATGCGCAAACTGGCCGAAGGCAGCCAGCTGCTGCTGAAGCGCGACCACGAGCTATACAACGGCGGCCACGAGAACGAGACCGTCTTCGGACACAAGGTGCAGCCCTACTATTCGCTGCGCTGCGCCCCCCAGATTCTCGGCCCCGTGTACGAGACCCTGGAGATGAGCCGCCGCATCCTCGACGAGGAGCTGCGGTCGGCCAGCGACAACCCCATCGTCGACCCCGCAACGAAGAACGTCTACCACGGCGGCAACTTCCACGGCGACTATATCTCGCTGGAGGAAGACAAGGTAAAGATTGCCATGGTGCGTGTGGCCATGACCGCCGAGCGTCAGCTCAACTACCTCTTCCACGACCGCATCAACGGCATCCTGCCGCCCTTCCTGAACATGGGTACCCTGGGACTGAACTACGGCATGCAGGCGTGCCAGTTCACCGCCACGAGCACCACCGCCGAGTGCCAGACGCTGGCCATGCCCAACTATGTGCACAGCATCCCCAACAACAACGACAACCAGGACATCGTCAGCATGGGCACCAACACGGCCCTCCTCACGCGCCGCGTCATCGACAATGCCTACCAGGTGATGGCCATCCACTTCATCGCCCTGGCGCAGGCCACCGACTGCCTGAAGAAGGCCGACAAGTTGAGTCCCGCGACGCGCAAGCACTACGACGCTGTCCGCGCCATTATCCCCGCCTTCGTCGAGGACACCCCCTTCTACGACGAAATCGAGCAGGTGATTGAATACCTCAAGAAACTGTAAACCGTAAACTGTAAACCGAAACATGGATTACGCATTAGTGACTGGAGGCTCGCGGGGAATAGGCCGCGCCGTGGCTGAACGGCTGGCTGCCGACGGGATGCCTGTGGTCATCAACTACAAGAGCAATGCCGCCGCCGCCGAGGAGACGAAGCAGGCCATCGAGGCCGCCGGCGGGCGCTGCGAGCTGCTGCCCTTCGACACTGCCGACCCCAAGGCCATCGAGGCCGCCGTGGAGCAGTGGCAGGCGCAGCACCCCGACGACTATATCGCCGTGCTGGTGAACAATGCCGGCATCCGTCAGGACAACATCCTGGTCTTCATGACCGACGAGCAGTGGCATTCGGTATTGGACACCACCCTCAACGGATTCTTCTACCTCACGCGTCGTCTCGTCAAGGATATGCTGACGCACCGCAAGGGCCGCATCGTCAACGTGGTGTCGCTCAGCGGCCTCAAGGGATTGCCCGGCCAGGCCAACTACAGCGCCGCCAAGGCCGCCGTCATCGGCGCCACCAAGGCGTTGGCGCAGGAAGTGGCCCCGAGGAAGGTGACCGTCAACGCCGTCGCCCCCGGCTTCATCGCCACCGACATGACCAAAGACCTCGACGAGGCCCAGTTGAAGGAGCTCATCCCCATGCGCCGCTTCGGCAAACCCGAAGAGGTGGCCGAGTTGGTGGCCTTCCTCGCCTCGCCCCAAGCCGCCTACATCACCGGCCAGGTCATCTCCATCAATGGCGGCATGTATTGAGAAATTGAAAATTGAGAATTGAAAATTGAAACACAAAAACACAATAACATGAAGAAGATTTTCCTTATCGCCCTTATGGCCCTGGCATGCACGCCGATGATGCGCGCCCAGGAGCCTGCAGTACGAATCCCTTCCGGCTATAGGGGGTATTTTGAGCAGGGAACCCTTTTCCGCATCGTCGACGGTTGGAACAACAGCATTTGTATCTCCACTACCCACGGTTTTTTCTTTAATGACCACATATTTGTCGGCTTTGGTATTAGTATTGAAGGCAATATCGCCTTCGGTAGCGTCTCTGGAAATGGCAACGAGGAATACCTCGCCTTGCCCGTTTTCACCGCTTTCAAATACAACTTTGGATACAACCATAAGGCTACCCCGACAGTGCAGGCTCGTCTTGGATCTTTCATCTCCGGACGTGTGGGCGGCTACTGCGACCTTGCCGCGGGTGTCCGTTTTGGTACCTCAAAACTCCTCGCCATCAATGTGCTCCTTTTCGGAACGCTATATTCCGACAATAAGTTGGAAACGTATGATTATACAACCCATACCTACAACACCACGAACTTTAACACCTCGGGCGTGGGGCTGCGTATTGGTTTAGAATGGTAAAGAGTCGGGCAGTTATGTGCTTTAAAAGGATGATAGTCACATTGGCAATAGTTGCATTTGCATCCATTACAAATGCGCAGAGTCCTTTGCCAATCGAGATTACGTACGATGATGCGGGCAACCGTATTACACGGAAAGTGTTGCAGATGTCCATGATGTCGAAGGGAGAGAGTCAAGCGGATACAACGTATTATCTTGACAGGATGCAGACAACGGAGATGAAAGTCTATCCCAATCCCACACAGGGAAAGATACTTGTTGACTTCATGGATGCAGAGGGAAATAACGCCATCCTCGTCCGCATCTATGACAATAAGGGACAAAAGATCCAGGAATGCCAAGGGAAGGAGAGTCAAATGGAATTGGACTTGTCCAACTATCCCGCAGGGGTCTATATCGTTGAGCTGTTTGTAGGCGAAGAACACACCACTTGGAGGATACTCAAGAAGTAGGATGCATTACATGAATTGCATTAAGGCACTTTGGTTTGCAGGAGTTCTGTTCCTTACCGCAAAAGCCACGGCCCAGCCTGCGGTCTTGCCGGCCAAGGTGGATGTCAGCGCTATCGGTGCGGCCACCTATACCATTCCCATAGAGGTTGTCCCTGGGACAAATGGATTGCAACCCAACCTGGCCATTGTATACAACAGCATGTCGGGCATGGGAGTCCTGGGCCAGAAATGGAGTTTGCAGGGTATCTCCTCAATCACAAGGGTGCCTCAAAGCAAGTACTTTGACGGAAACATCACCGCTATCGGATTTGACACCACCGACCGTTTTGCATTGAATGGCAGCCGCATGCTGTTGTCCTCAGGAAACTCGTATCATGATAATCCCACCTATTGTCTTGAAACAGAGGATTTCTCACGTATAAAGAAGCAAGGCTACTCTTACGACAATCTCTCTTTCAAACGTATTCTTCCTGATGGTAAGGAAGACTATTATGGTGCTTTCCTCGAAAATGACAGCAGACTATTCGTGGATGCCAACGTTAAGGCCATTGCATGGATGATTGACAAAACCATCGATGCCTATGGCAATTCCATGGATTATTACTACCAGCAAAGCGACGGAGAAATATGGATAGAAAGGATTGTCTACACCCGGCTTGCCGACAACACACCAGCCTACGCCAGTGTTGAATTTGAATACGAGGAGGCGGTTCTTCCCAACGACGGGTATGTCCAGGGATACCATGTGCGCCAAAGCAGACGGTTGAAATCCATTGTCATCAAGTATCAAGAGATCCAAGTCAGAAAATATCAATTCTCGTACGATGCATCCATGCAATATGAACGTCTGACGGAGATAGCACTATATGGCGCGGACGATGCATTGCAGACAAAGACGACAATTGATTGGTACACTCCTACCGGTCCGATGACCTCCGACGTGGACATTCCTTATCTTGACAATAACTACAGTGCCATTGCGGGGAATTTCGACGATGACAGGCTTTACGACATCTTCGCAGTCAACCGCAGCACATCCAGGTGCTATTTGATAAGAAAGGCAGCCGACGGCACCTACACCTCAGTGGAGGCGACTGACCATCTTCTTTCTTATGCGAGTTATAACGAATTGTCTGCATGCGACCTGGATGGAGACGGCGTGGATGAGGTGATTTATTACGTACCAATCACTTCATGGTATTACTATATCAAACTCAACGAACAGGGGTCTTCCCCATTGCTGCAATCCATACCCAAACGATTGGTCTGGGGAGATTTTGACGGGGACGGGATTGTGGAACCGGTGGCATTCAACGGCAACTCCATCAGTTATCGGTTTGTCGGGGAATCCCAGGACATAGAAGACTGTTTTTTTCAAAATCATTATGAATACTGCCATGCCGGCGACTTCAATGGTGACGGAAAGACTGACTTGCTTTTCCTGTTAGGATTGCAAAGCCACATCTACACCTTCGATATCCGAATCCAGCGATGGGTTCTGATAGAAGAGGACGGTTTCCCGAACGCCTACCAATACCTCCGTGTCGGCGACTTCAACGGAGACGGGATGTCCGACCTGCTTTTCCTGCCGAATAATTCCTACATATGGAATGTGGCCATCCGGCATGGCAAGAACAATTGGACTCTCACGCCAGTTCCCGAATTGGACGGAACGCATCTCATACTGAACAATAATTCCTATAACCCTCTCTACAATCCTGTCATCTGCGACATCAACGGCGATGGCAAGAGTGACATCATCCAGCCTGAAGACGACAATGCTGTCAGGTACATCATCTCCGACGGATGCCTCGACGATGTGTTCAATTATTCCGAGGTGGGCTCATTCGCCCTATCGGGAGCCCAAGACCTTGACGATTCCGGTTGTTCATTTGGGGACTTTGATGGGAACGGCATTGACGATATTCTATTTTCCGCCCCAACGAGCGGGACGCGCGGTTCAATCAAATATTTCCACGAAGGAATCCTCCCCGGTTATTTTGCCAAAAGGATGATTGATGCCGCCGGCAAGATAACCAAGTTTGAATATGGTAGCATATCCATGATGCCAGGCCGTTATTCGGGCACAGGCATGAACCGTGTGCCATTCCCGTTAGTCAGGAATATGACCGTGACAAATGGAATCGACGGAATCGATACCACCCGTTTCTATTATGGTGATGCACAATATGACGCCGACAGACATCAGTTCATAGGGTTTGCCCAGTTCGGCATGGAAAACAACAGAAACATCTCCGAGACATTCTTCTCACGGGTTCCCAAAGATGACATGTCAACGTTTGCGTTTCTGATGCCAGACAGTGTGGTCAATTATGTTGCTCCCGCCAGGCTCCCGGAGGGGCAAAAGACTTATTCAGGAGTTGCGACACACCTGTTGCAGCAGTCAGGTGTCGTACGGGTGGCCAAAACACAAAATGCCAACAGCAGCAAATACCGGACAAATGCTGACGGGAATATCTCGTTCTTGCCGTTTGTTTCTGAAAACAAACAGTTTGACTATCTGAAGAATAGTAAGAAAACCATACAGACATCTTTGCATGATGTGTACTGGAGGCCCAGTCAACAGACAACTAAATATAGCAATATCCCCAACCTGAGCAACGAGATTGTCCGAGAGTATGTCAACAATACATACAGTAATGTCACCCTCCATTCGGGAACAACGATAGTCATGCCGACCCAAATTGTGACAACCCATTACAACAGTGCTGCCTTTGTCCAGCCCCGTTGCGACACTGTCTCGTTCACCTATTCGGACAGAGGCAGCATGTTGACACAACGGCACACGGACAACTGCGGCCAGGATGTGAGGGACACTGTTACATACGATTTCACCGGTGCACCGACTTCAATTAAAACCACCCCCAGAGGAGGACAATCCAGGACCTTCAGCCATGTTTACGACCCAAGCCACAGGTTTGCTGTCCGAACGAGCACCAATACCGGCGAGACGACACAAAAGACGTTCAACCCCGCAACAGGGGTATGCCTGTCAGAGACTGATATCAACAGTCTCATCACACAATACTCATACGATGGATTGGGCCGGTTGACGCAGGTTGCCTATCCTGACGGGACCACAAAAGCCATCACGTACACAAACACCTCCGGTGGGATGCGGTACGCCTGCTGTTTCACTACGGTGACTGAAAGCGGCAAGCCTGAGACCCGGACTTACTATGACTGCCTCGGGAGAAAAAACCACACTTATGTAGGTGGACAGGGGTACATGGACATCCAATACAACAAACTTGGCCAGGTGGCTCGGCAGACCGTCGTCCCCTATGCCAATGCATCACTACCATCGTCTTCGAAAAAATGGAGGAGATACACCTACGACGATTTCGGCCGTCTGGTGAAAGATTCGTCGTACTACCAGAAACACGTATACACTTATGGCCTTGAAAATTTCAGTGGACACCATTATAATTCTGCCGAAGACAAACGGGGAGCTGTGTCTACCAACTATTATGACGCGGCAAACCGGTTGGTCGAAGTCCAGGACGAAGGAGGAGGCATCACCTACCTTTACGACAGGGTGGCCAGGAACGGGATAATCCTCGACCGGATGAGGGTGGTCTCAGAAGGGAACACAACCACCATTCTGACTGACAGCCGGGGCAACCGAGTCCAACTCGTAGACCCCGATGCTGGTACAATATCCTGTACCTATGACGCCTGGGGACGGCTGCTGTCGCAGACCGACGGCAAGGGGGATGTGACGGAGACATCTTTTGATGTCCGTGGCTGGCTACGTTCGAGAGATTATATTCATGGAGAGAATGTCGACAATGTTTATATATACAACTATGGCACATCTGCTCCCTCGATTGGCAAGGTGACTGAAATCTATGACAACTACGTCCTCCGTCAGTCATTCAGTTATGACAATGTCGGGCGGCTTTCTTCCACGACAAAATACATTGGCGGGAATGCCTACACCCACCAGTATACCTACAACAGCAACGGACAGATTTACACGATACAATACCCGAGCGGATTTGCTGTCCGCTATGAGTATGACGTCTACGGGAGACTGAAGCATGTGAAGAACCATACCTCCGGCGCTGTCATCTACACGGTCGACCATCGTAACGACCTGGGCCAGCCGACGCGATGCTGGTTCGGCAACGAAACGGGGGTTGAATACACTTACGACCTTTGGGGATTGACCACAAAAATCCAGTACGGTCACAAAGAACTCGTGGGGTTCCGTAATGATCCGGGCGGCGATCCCCCCCCCATTATTTTCGACGATTTCTCCTATTATGTGGGTAACCAGTATTCCGTTCTCCAGTACACTTACGACGACAATGGCTTCATCACCCGTAAGAGGGACACCAAGACCAGCCAGCAGGAGGATTTCTCTTATGATGACCTTGGCCGCCTTACCTCCTTCACGGTGAACAACACGCTGACACATGATTTTGTCTACGAGGACAACGGCAATATCGGCGCCAACAGCCTGGTGGGCAGTTGCGACTATGCCTATGATGCCGACAGACCGCACGCCGTCACTGGCGTCGTCAGCGAAACCGGGAACATCCCTTCTGCACAATGCGATGTCACCTACAACAGCCGCAACCGGCCGGCAACCATCAGCGAAGACGGCTGGTCGTTGGAACTGTCCTACGGCAGTGGGCTGCAGCGCGAAAAGACGGTGCTAAAGCAGGGGAACAGCATCAAACGCACCACCTATCATATCTCGAAGGACTGCGAGTTGGACATCCTCCCTGCATGCACCTGTTCACGGTATATGGACTACATCTTTGCCGATGGGAAGATTGTGGCCATACATGTCCACAACACCGCCGCCAATGCCGACAGTATGTACTATGTGCAGACCGACTTGTTGGGTAGTTGGGACAGGATAGTGGATGATGGCAGGAGTGTGGTGCAGAGCAGCCACTTCGACCCGTGGGGCAATCGGAAGAGCACTTCCGACTGGACTGTGTCGCAGGACGGCAGCGGGTTCGGGTTCCGGCGAGGCTTTACTGGACATGAACATTACGACCGTTTCGGCATCATCAATATGAATGCCCGACTGTATGACCCCATCATCGGGAGGTTCTTCTCTCCCGACCCCCAAGTGCAGAACCCCTACTCCACCCAAGGACTAAACAGATACTCCTATTGCGGGAACAACCCGGTGATGAATATCGACCCGGACGGGGAATTCCTTATCAGTATGGTTCTGTTCGCTGGAATTACCAATTACGTCATCCATAACAACCAGGGGGATGTTAGTAATGCGGGGGATAGATGGGGATACTTTGGACAAGGTGCCCTCGCGGGACTTATCAAAGGTCTTAATTGGATCAATACACTATCGCTGATTTCTCTCGGGTCTCCCACTGGCATGGCCATCGTAAACGCAAAGACACTCAGTATCCTGTCTACTGGATTAAGTATGATAAAAGACTTCTCAAATGCCTCCAGCATCTTCTTCGGAAAATACTATTTTGACGAGAATATGGCTCACGGATACAGCCAGGCATTGACTCGCTTCACCACGGAATCATTACAGACTTGGGTTGGATATAACTCCACCCAAATCCGCAATTTGTGTGGATATGTTGATAGGGTAGATTATTTAGGTGGGGCCACATTTGCAACATACGAGAATAATGGTCACGATGATAAATCCTCGTGGGGAATCACATTAGGAAACTTCATTAATATTAGTTTGTATGGTAAAATAGATGGAGATTTTAAAGATGATCTACTGGGCCGACAAACACAACGACAATTATTTATGCATGAATATGGTCATACGATTCAAAGCCAAATGTTGGGGTTGTCATATTTATTTATAATAGGTATCCCTAGTTTAATAAGTGCTGCCAATAACAAAGAGATAGAAAATGACCCTTATAGTGCATCCACTCACGATTATTTCTTTTCTGAAACTTGGGCAAATAGATTGGCTGCAAACTTTTTCAAGAACTTTGGGTACACTTGGAGTGAGATTCAGTACCCCTTTAAAGATTATCGATAAAAACATCATTGTTAAGCTATAGTAATATGAAAAAACTGTTGATATGTATAAGTATATCTACGATTACGTGTTTCTGCCTCGTTAGTTGTGAAAAATGGATTAACGAATGGATTAGCGAACACCTTGGCAGACATATTGTCTATGGTTTTGAGAATACAGCAGATTATGAGATCTCCGTCTACTCGTTATTATGCTGCCCTGATTATTCCAATCCGATCCTTTATCCTGATACATCCCTGCCTTTTCAAAGGCATCGATTCATGCCTGATATTATGCCTAATCATGCTGTGGCGATTTTTGCAGGCAGTTTCCCCATAGACAGTACTTTTGAGGATTATCATGTAGATACAATGTCTATTTTTGTCATTTCAAAAGATACTTTGGACCTGTATGGTTGGGATGATGTGAGGAATTCATATAACATTTTGCAAAGGTACGATATGAGCATTAATGACTTTAATCAATTAGTCGATCTCTATTTCCCACCCACAGAAGCGATGCGCGGCTTCAAGATGTGGCCGCCCTATGGGACATACGACGCCCACGGGAACAGGGTGGAATAACCTGAGAAAACAGAGATTGACATACTGTTTGCAGCTGCTGCAAGGGGAAGGGTATCAAACGATTACCTTTCTGGCGTTACGAATGTGGCAGATGAATTGTTCTCAAAAGAAAAAAAAGTCGTAACTTTGCACTCTTGAACGCATGTAATAATCGGTCGCCGGATAGGGCCAATGGTTCTGTCTGTGCGGCAGTTATGGAAATTGGAAAATGAAAAACACCTACAACAGCCGCAACCGGCCGGCAACCATCAGTGCAGACGGCTGGTCGTTGGAGCTGTCCTACGGCAGTGGGCTGCAGCGCGAAAAGACGGTGCTAAAGCAGGGGAACAGCATCAAACGCACCACCTATCATATCTCGAAGGACTGCGAGTTGGACATCCTCCCTGCATGCACCTGTTCACGGTATATGGACTACATCTTTGCCGATGGGAAGATTGTGGCCATACATGTCCACAACACCGCCGCCAATGCCGACAAGTACTTCGAAGATTATTATGGTGTGGATTGGGATGGACCTGCCGGGATTTATTTTCTAGATTACAACTCAATAGAAGAAGTTTACCCAACAGACTGACAACAATATTATTCTATCAAAAATATGGACATGAAGAAGGCACTAATTGCAACTATGTTATTATTTGTCTTTTCTGGTTGCAACGAATCTTATCGTTTTGATGTAATCAATACTTCTGATTATCCCGTAATAATTCTTTCACAGAGGTTCGACGAATTACTATCCTGGTATAATCCTCAGTACTATAATCACCCAGGTTCTTCTGATGAGATAGCATTTCCAGGAGAATTTGTTATAATAGATAGTTGGGGCCATTGGGATGATGTTGCCGCTCACCAAGACAGCGGGTATGTGAAAATATACATTTTGGACACGCTGACATTGAAAGACACCCTCTGTATCTACTATATGGAGCCATGGTCTATTCGAGAGAGCAATTGTATGATATATTTCCCACCCACAGAAGCGATGCGCGACTTCAAGATGTGGCCGCCCTATGGTACATACGACGCCCACGGGAACAGGGTGGAATAACCTGAGAAAACAGAGATTGACATACTGTTTGCAGCTGCTGCAAGGGGAAGAGTATCAAATGATTACCTTTCCAGGGGTACGTATGTGGCAGATGAATTGTTCTCAAATGAAAAAAAAATCGTAACTTTGCACTCTTGAACGCATGTAATAATCGGTCGCCGGATAGGACCAATGGTCTTGTCTGTGCGGCAGTTATGGAAATTGGAAAAAGAAAAATGAAGATTGAATATTTAATAATAAACACACAATAACCATGAAAAAAATCACCATTATCGCCCTTTTGGTCCTGGCATGCGGCACCATGGTGCACGCCCAGGAAACAGCAGTCCGTGTCCCCTCTGGCTACCAGGGATTCCTGGAGCAGGGTAACGCTTTCCGCCTGGCTGACAAGTTCAGGTCCGCCGTCGGTGTCTCCACCACCCACGGCTTCTACTTCGGCCAGCACACCTTCATCGGCATCGGCATCGGTGTCGAGGGCAACAACGACTTCACCGTTGTGCCCATCTACACTGCCCTCAAGTACAACTTCAACTACAACCACCAGGCCACCCCGACCTTCCAGGTGCGTGTGGGCTCCTTCGTGGCCAACGCCGTGGGCAGCTACTGCGACCTGGCTTTCGGTCTCCGCTTCGGCTCGTCGCGCGACTTCGCCATCAACGTGCTCCTCACCGGAACGCTCTATTCCAACTGCGAGCGCGAGAGATGGGTTCCGAGCACCGGCACCGACGATTATTACGGCACCTACGAAACGTATAACTTCAACCCTTCGAGTGTCGGCCTCCGCATAGGTATCGAGTGGTAGTATGAGGAGAGTAGTTATCACCGGAATAGGTATCTGGTCGTGCCTCGGCAAGAATGTCGACGAGGTGCGCCAGGCGCTCTATGAGGGTCGTTCGGGCATAGGCACCGATGAGGCCCGCAAGGACTATGGCTACCAGTCGACGCTCACGGGCATCGTCGAGCGTCCCGTGCTGAAGGGCTTGCTGGACCGCCGTCTGCGTGCCGGCATGAGCGAGGAGGCGGAGTATGCTTTCATGGCCTCGAAGGAGGCCTTCGCCATGGCGGGCGTCGACGACGACTACCTGATGAAGAACGAGGTGGGCGTGCTGATGGGCAACGACTCCACGGCTGGCGCCGTGGTGGAAAGCCACACGCTGATGCAGGAGAAGCACGACACCGC
>Ga0310696_10007620_pt1 | contig 12694 bp, 12 predicted proteins | sample AusTroGonzalo_MG_4_FD_203885 | JGI IMG/M metagenome (GOLD analysis project Ga0310696, IMG submission 203885) | Bovine rumen microbial communities from tropical cattle in Woodstock, Queensland, Australia - Gonzalo_02 (v2) (version 2) | ecosystem: Host-associated > Mammals > Digestive system >... | reverse complement strand
GTGCCAGAAATGCAAATAATATCTCCAGGAACAACCTCAGTTGTTGGCACTCTTTTCATGCCTTGATATTCAAACACACCACCAACTTTAAAATTTACTTTTTTGCTTTCGTCATGGTAGTTCACCAAAACAAGTTGGTCGTTTGGTTTTGTGGTGCCTTGTTGCACTTTGCCTACGGCAAGTTTTCCAAGATAGTCATTTTGTTCACAGCTAGAAACCAGCATTTTAAATGGCGCGTCAGCGTTGCCACTTGCAGCAGGAATATGTTCAACAATTGTTTCAAAAAGTGGCTTCATGTCCGTGCCAAGAGTGTTTGGGTCAAGTGAGCAAATACCTTGGCGCGCACTTGCATAGCAAATTGGGCTGTCAAGTTGTTCGTCGCTTGCTCCAAGGTCCATAAGTAGCTCCAAAACTTCGTCCACAACTTCGCTGATTCTTGCGTCTTTGCGGTCAATTTTGTTAATAACAATAATCACTTTGTGATTAAGTTCAAGTGCCTTTTGCAAAACAAAACGTGTTTGTGGCATAGTGCCTTCAAAAGCATCCACAACCAAAAGCACGCCATCAACCATTTTAAGCACGCGTTCAACTTCTCCACCAAAGTCAGCGTGTCCAGGTGTATCAACAACATTAATTTTAATGCCATTATACATAAATGACGCATTTTTAGAAAGAATGGTTATGCCACGTTCTCTTTCAAGTGCATTGCTGTCCATAACGCGGTCAGCAACTTCTTGGTTAGCGCGAAAAACGCCACCTTGTTTCAGCAGCTCATTAACCAAACTTGTTTTGCCGTGGTCAACGTGCGCAATAATTGCAACATTTCTAATGCCTTTAATTCCGTTCATAATATACTCCAATAATAAATAACTTTAGCATTATACACCCGCGCACACAAAAAAGTAAAGAGTTAATTAAGCAATTTTTTCAAAAATTGGGTATTGACTTTCACATTATTGTGTGCTACCATTTTGTTGCAACAAAAAGCAAGGAGAATAAAAATGGAAGTTTTAAATTTCATGGCAGAAGACAAAAAAGTTGATGCAAGAAGAGTAAAAAGTTTAGTAAAAGGCGAATTACACAAAGAATTGCACTACGTAATTCATTTCAAAAAGTTCCCAATTCAAGAAGTAGAAAAAATAGTTGGCGAATTTGGCAGTGTAAACACAATAAAATTCTTTATTGAGCACAAAAAAGAAAAGAAATTCACAATTTTGCAAGAGTGCATAGAAAACCGCGCAAACTTTGGGAATGATGAGTTGCTAGCAAGAATTGCAGTTTTGCCATATGCAACAAAAGAATTTAAAGACAAAACCGAAGAAATGGTAATGGCTCAAGACGATTTTATAATCAAATATAACTACCTCATCAAAAGTGGTGACAAAAAGCACCTCAAAGAGATAGAGGATATAGTATATGCAAACAAAGATGTAGCAATGATGCAAGGAATTTGTGCGTTTGTGCCAGGTGCCGACATAAAGAGATTTGAAGATTTCATGGTTAACGAATGTGAAGATAACGAAGAAAAAACACGTTTCTTATTTTTGGTTCCAAATTGCAACAAAGAAAGATTGGCAAAAAGCATTGTTTCAGATTACTACCTCAGACATTTCTTGTCTGTATACAAAACTTCAGATAACAAATATCCAACAATATACCAAACCCTTGTAAAACTTCAAAGACCAGAGTTAGTAGATATATTCTTTGAATCACATGCAGGCAACAGAGTTGCAGAACTTGCAAAACATGCGACAACAAAAAAAGAACAAAACTTTGTATTATCAATGTTAAATAGAGCCCCAGCTCAACTAGAAGCATAACAAAACGCAAACAAAAACTCACGCAATTCGCGTGAGTTTTTTTATTCTCTTTTTTTATTTGTCTTTGTCGTCTTTTTCAACAACATGTGTAACAAGCTCAAGTTCGGCTATTCTATCGTCATCAGTTGCTTTAACTTCAAAAGTAAGTTCGGTTTCTGTTGCAACATAGTCATTGTGTTCATTCAACACTTCGTCAATGGCAATAATAGAAACTTTGTCTCCAACTTTTGCCACACGTTCAAGCAGTCCATAAACCATGCCGCCAACACTTGCATATTTTGTATCAGGCAAATGTTCAATTTCAAGATACTCAAACAATTCTTCAACAGAAATATCTGGGTCAACTCTATACTTTCCTTTTTCAAGTTTAACAATTGGCTCACTTTCGGCATCATCATGTTCGTCATAAATTTCGCCAAACACTTCTTCAAGTGCGTCCTCCATGGTAACAAGTCCGCTTGTGCCACCATATTCATCAATAACAATAGCAAGATGTTTTTTTGTCTGTCGCATTTGTGTAATAAGGTCATCAACCTTCATGCTTTTTGGCACTTTCAAAGGCGCAGTCATAAGTTTTCTAATATCAAGTGGTTCACCTTTATATTGACTAATAGTAACGTCTTTTTGGTTCAAAACACCAATAATATCGTCCTTGTCGCCTTCATAAACAGGCAATCGACTATATTGGTTTTCAACAAAGTTTTCTTTAAGGTCGTCAATAGTTGCATCAACAGAAACTGCAACCATGTCAACACGAGGCACCATAATTTCATAAACTGTGCGCTCCTGAATGTCCAAAACACCCTGCAGCATTTCAGCGTTGTCGCTATCAATAACGCCTTCTTCTTCCATTGTGTCCACAATTGTTTCAAGTTCGTCTTCTGTTATGGTTGGCTCTTGTTCTTTTTTCTTGCCAATAGCAAGTTTTTGCAATCCATAAAATGGAATAGCCAAAACATAAAGAACTTTCATAAACACATAAATTATGCCACTCACGCCAAGCGCAAATTTTTCTGGGTTATGTTTTGCATAGGCCTTTGGCAAAATTTCGCCGGCAATCAAAATAATAATGGTCATCACAAGGGTATTAAGCAAACTTGCAATCGTTGGGCTTGCCACAAATTTTGTAAACATATATGCGCAGAGTGTTGTGCTGGCAATGTTCACAAGGTTGTTGCCAACAAGCAGGCAAACAAGTGCAAAGTCAAAGTGTTCAACAACATATTGCGCACGTCTACCACCTTTCACTTTGTCATCAGCATACGACTTAATTCGCAGAGGATTTACTGCCGAAAATGCGGTCTCGCTTGCCGAAAAGAAAGCAGAGAGCAAAACCAAAAGCACAATACCAGCAATGCCAAATCCATCTCCAAGTGTAAAATTAGATGCTAACAAATAATTCGGGGGATACATAATAGTTATAATTTTCACTCCTTAAAGTCAAATTATTAATGGCATTATACAATAAAATAAACAAAAAGTAAATACTTTTTAAATATATGCTTTGCTTGTGAGCAAAAGTTTGATACAATATATTCAAAGGAGAAACCTATGCAACTGCCACAAGAATATTTGCAAAAAATGCAAAATTTGCTAGTAAAAGATTATTCAAAATATATAGATGCCATGCAAAAGCCGGCAGTTTCTGCCATGCGCATAAACCCACTCAAAAGCAACAAAAATGTAATAGGTGCTTTCAGCGTTGTTAAAAAAATTGACTATGCAGATAATGGCTACATAATCTCAAGTGGCAAAATCGGCAAACACCCATATCATATTGCGGGCGCAGTATATGTTCAAGAGCCATCAAGCATGCTTCCTGTTATAGCAAGCGACCTTACTAGCGAGCCATCAAAAGCCAACCTCAAGATTCTCGATTTGTGTGCGGCTCCGGGTGGCAAAAGTGGCCAAATTGCCGAAATTCTTGCTGGCGATGGCGTGCTTGTCTCAAACGAAATCGACAAAAAACGCGCACACGTTTTGCAGGGCAACATAGAACGCATGGGCTACCAAAATGTCATCATCACTTGTGCAAGCCCACAAGAACTTTCAAGAGATTTAGCAAACCAATTCGACTACATTTTTGTTGATGCTCCATGTGGTGGCGAAGGCATGTTTAGAAAAGATGCAGACACAATTAGCGAGTGGCAACCACAAAGAATTCTTTCAAACCAAAAACGCCAAAAAGAAATACTAGTAGAGGCAAACAAAATGCTAAAAACTGGTGGCAAACTAATTTATTCAACCTGCACATTTGCCAAAGAAGAAGACGAAGACGTTGCGGTGTGGTTTGCCCAAGAATATGGCTACAAACTTCTCAGCGCGCCACAATCAGTCCAACAAGCAACAACATATTTGTCACACAAAGAATGTCGCAGATTCTATCCATTTCTCTCTGATGGCGAAGGCCAATTTGTGTGCGTAATGCAAAAGCAATCGCCAGCAAATAATCAAATAAGACCATATCGATTGTTTGATGTTGGCAGAACAGAACAACAAATTTTAAACGATTTTATAACCAACAATTTTGAATTAGAGCAAAAGCCAAAATTTACAAAAATTGGTCAAAACTATTGCATAATTAATCAAAAATTGGCTCAAATACTGCCATTTTTGCAAAAATTGCCAGTAGTCAATGCCGGAATAACTATTGGCACAATCGACAAAAATCGACTAATTTTGCACAACAACATTTTTTCTGCACTCGGCCACCTCGCCAAAAACAAACTCAATTTTCAAGTCAACGATGCAAATCTTGCCAAATACCTTCACGGCGAAGTTTTGCCAAACGACAACAATTTCAGCGGATATGTCTGCATAATGGTCGATAATCTTGCGATTGGTGGTGCAAAGGCAACAGGGGGCGAACTTAAAAATTTATATCCAAAAGGATTGCGCATCTAATCAAAATTGCTTGCAACAAAAACATCATTGTTGCTATAATAAAAATACCAAATAAAAAAATGGAGAAATTTTATGGATAAATCACTCAAAGGAACAAAAACAGAACAAAATTTGCTTGCTGCATTTGCAGGCGAAAGCCAAGCACGCAACAAATACACATACTATGCTAGCAAAGCCAAAAAAGAAGGTTACGAACAAATAGCAGCCGTGTTCGAAGAAACCGCAGGCAACGAAAAAGAGCATGCAAAAATGTGGTTTAAAGAATTAGACGGCATCAAATCAACTGCAGAAAATTTGCAAGCAGCCGCTGCTGGAGAAAATTACGAATGGACAACCATGTACGAAGAATTTGCCAAAACTGCCGAACAAGAGGGTTTCAAAGAACTCGCTAGCAAGTTTAGAATGGTTGGCAAAATCGAAAAAGAACACGAAGAACGCTACAAAAAACTATATCAAAACATGGTAGAAAACAAAGTTTTTGAAAAAGCAACACAAAACACAGTTTGGATTTGTCGCAATTGCGGATACAAACACGTTGGGCCAATGGCTCCAGAAATGTGCCCATGTTGCGCGCATCCAAAAGCATATTTCGAAGTATACAAAGAAAATTATTAATACCCGTCAAACAAATCAAAGTGCACAAACCAAAGTGCACTTTTCTTTTTGCACTTTCATATAATAAACCAACTAGGAAAGGCAATGATAGTATTAAAATTTGGTGGAAAAAGTTTATCAACAACAACCAAAGTGCGCGAAATTTGCGAATATATTTTCACACGTGCAAAAACACAAAAAGTAATAGTTGTTGTCAGCGCATTTGGCAACACAACCGATCAACTAATTGAGCAATATGGTCAGTATGGTGGAACAAGGGAAGACACACCCGAGCGTGACATTCTCTTGTCAACCGGCGAACTTCAAAGCGCAGCATTAGTTTGCACCATGCTGTCGAGCATGGGGGTTTCTGCAAGGTGCATGGGTGCAAGAGAGGCGGGCATCAATGCTATTGGCGCACATGGCAAGGGCATAATAACTTCAATCGACAAGCGAAAACTCAACAACGCGCAAAAAACGCACAATGTCATTGTTGTTGCGGGCTTTCAGGCGGTCGATAGCAACAACGAAATCATCACTCTTGGTCGCAATGGTTCAGACACAACTGCTGTTGCAATAGCAAGCGCTTTTAACACAGCGGTAGAAATATATTCAGATTTTGACGGAATATATCATGGCGATCCAAGACGGCATAACTATTCAAAAATTGACTGCATAAACTATAAGGATGCAACTCTTTTAGCGCAGAGCGGTGCGCCAGTGCTTTCTCTTTCAAGCATAAATATTGCAGAGCAATCACAAACTCCAATTTATACCAAACAGGCAAGCAACCCAACAGGTCAAGGAACATTTGTAACAGAGGTTGCAAAACCACAAATAACAATTTCTGTCAAAGACAATTTATCGCAAATAACAATCAATTTCAATGGCAATTTAACAAATATGCAAAATTCGCTTAATTATATAGTGCAAAAAGTAAATTTTCATAGTTTTAGTGCAAAAAATAACAAAATTGAGCTAATAATAGAGCAAAAATATGCAAAAGAAGCAGAAATTACTCTCGCAAAATTAAACAATCTGCTGGAGGCACAATGAACAAAATCTACACCGCACTCATAACACCATTTCAAGCAAATGGCAAAATTGACTATGTTGCACTCAAGCATTTGCTTAGCATGCAAGCCAAGTCAAAAGTAACAGGTGTTGTAATTTTAGGTAGCACAGGCGAAGAAAAACTTTTATCAAAAAAAGAAAAATTGTCAATCACAAAATTAGCAACAAAAATGCTCAAAACCAAAGAGGTATATGTTGGCATCAACGAAATTTCAATCAAAGATGCACAAAAATCAATAAAAACATATAGCAAATATCATATCACCGGTTATCTATTGTCGCCACCACCATATCTTAAACTCACTCAGCGCGAAATTATCAATTTTTATTCAAAAGTGGCAAAAACATCAACAAAAAATATTTGCATATATAACATACCATCAAGAACAGGCACAAAAATCAGCGCCAAAACAATAGCCAATCTTGCAAAAATCAAAAATATCACAGCTGTCAAAGATGCAACTGGCGATTTGTCGTTTACAAAAGAACTTTTAAAGGTATCAAATGGTCGGCTATCTATACTCTGTGGAAATGACGGCCAATATCAAGAAATGTGCAAATTCGGTTGCCATGGAGCAGTTTGTGTAATTGGCAATCTCTATCCAAATTTATTTTGTTCATCAAACTTATCAAGCAAAAAAATTCAGCAAAACTTTGCATCAACAATCAGCATGTTATCACATGGACCAAATCCAGCAACAATAAAATATTTGCTTTCGCAAAAAGGTTATATTCACAGCACCCTGCGCGAGCCACTATTGCCATATAGCGCAAATTTTATTCAATAATGGCCAGTTATTAGTATCAACTGCAAAAAATTTGCAAAATTAAATCATTACAAACCAAAAATCTGCTCAAAAATCGCAAAATTGCCAAACATAATGTGCAAAAATTTGCAAAAAATCAATTGCAAACTATTTTTCTGCGCAATTATTTTATTTTTTTGTTATTAATTTATGGTTGTATTGCTGGCTATATTGTGATAAAATAATCGCATGAACAAAAACTATATATTAAATGATTTTTCACCAAACATTCAAAAGATGACAGAATATGGTTTCAAAAAAGATAACGAGCAATATGTGCTTGTGCAAAAACTGTCAGAACCACAATTTTCTGTTCATTTTGTGGTTGACACAAAAAAACAAACATATTCGGTTTCTGTATTTGACGGCACAGAAGAATATTTGCTTTTCAACGTAGAGTCATCAAGTGGAACATTTGTCTCAAACATACGACAAGAGGTTGAAGAGCAAGAAAGAAAAATGTTAGACGCATGTTTTGAATATGCCAATATGCGAAAAATCATCGAAAAGCACATAATCGACACCTACAATCCAAAAACAGAATTTCCCTGGAAGGAATATCCAACTTTTCAAACTTTCAAAGCATCAAACGACAAGTGGTTTGCGCTTATTATGACAATTCCGGCAGAAAAGATAAAAGCAGGAGAAAAAGAGCTTGTTGATGTAATAAATTTAAAGTGCGACCCAAACAATTTGCAAAAAACAATTGATAACAAGCAAATTTTCCCAGCGTATCACATGAACAAAAAAATGTGGCTTACTGTTGTACTCAACAAAAACACGGACAAAAACAATCTTCAAAAACTTATTGACGACAGTTATCTGCTTGTTTCAAACAAATGAGTAAATTTTTGAACCCACATTATGCAAAACAAGTTTGGCAATGCTTCGCATGCAGGGGCAGTTTTTCAAACATGCCCCTAACAAGAATTTGTGAGTCGGTGGTTCAACAACCGTTTATTTTTACCAACAAAAAAGCACCAAAATGGTGCTTTTTGTTGGTAGGAACAAGTGGACTCGAACCACCGACCCCCACCTTATCAGGGTGGTGCTCTAACCATCTGAGCTATGTTCCTATATTGGTTTCACCACCCTGCGTGTTCGTGCTTTGCACTCGACTTCACGGTGGTGATTATAACTAACATTTCTAGAGCTATGTTATTATATTTTATAAAAGCCCCAATAGGCAGGGCTCATAGTTTTTACAAAATCGAGTTTTTAAACAAAAACTTGATTTTGAGAGGCGCAACCGGCAGTTAATGTCAGTTGCTTGCAACCGACAAGGAAGCCGAGTTGCAACGAGTTGGTGGAGGTAAGCGGATTCGAACCGCTGACCCCCTGCTTGCAAGGCAGGTGCTCTAGCCAGCTGAGCTATACCCCCAAGGACGGATGCATTTTTTCAAATGCGAATATATAATAGCAAAAGAGGCCACCCTTGTCAATCATTTTTTTTATTTTGTTGTTCATTTGTTAAGTAGCATCGTCGCGAACAATATTTTTAACTTTTATTGCTTACAAAAAAACAGCGCCAATTTAGCGCTGTTTTGTTTTATTCTTCGCCGGGTTGTCTTTCAACAACTTCTTGCTCTGCCTTTTCAACATGTTTGCTTGTTTTTTCTTTCTTTGGTTTTGTTTGACTTTCAAACTTTTTCAAACTAGCAAGCAGCATTTCTGGTGTCAAAGTCGAAATCTTACTTGCAAAAATGTCCACGCCAGCAGGGTCGCCACTCGTAATCATTTCATTATAAAGCTGTTTTTCATAAACAGATAGCGTTTGTTTGCCTGTCTCAAGGTTTAACAAAAATGTATCACTTTGCCACCCAAGTTCTTTTTTAACTCTAATATAATTATGCAAAGCCTCGTTATCATACTGCACAAATGGTCCATAAGAATGGTGGCTCAAAGTGTCAAATATTTCATAACTTGGTGTGCGGTCTTTTGTATCAAGCAAAACAGCATACGCATCAGATTTTTTAATATAAGAAATTTCTTTGCCACACACATTCAAAAATGCATTGTAGCGCAAGTCATAAATAGTTTGATATTTATGCATCATATTGCCTGTTTCAACAACAAAATGCTTGTTATCATGCGTAAAAATATACTTTTTAAATTTTGGGCTAACTCTATTTTTGTTAGCATTAAATATTACGTATTTATTAGAAAATTTTTTTCTAACCAAATACACGCCGGGCTCATCAAAGATTTGCACAATTTCAGCAAAGTCATAGCGGGTTATAAGTTTGCTGGTGTTCACACTCACAAACAAAATCTTGTTACCTTTAGGAATACTGCACCAAGCGGTTTCTAGTTTTTCTTTGTTCATATTTTGTTCTCCAATTCACATTTTAACACTAAATTTTGCAAAAGTCAATATTGACATTTCCCGCGCATGATGATATAATAAATATAATAACAAAAGGGGGCAAAAATCATGGAACAAACCTTAAAATTAACAGGTATATATCCAGTTGGTGAAGTTGTTGAAAATTACAATCAAACAAGGCAACAAAAAAAAGAAGCCAAAAAGCTCATCAAAGAGAACAACAAGTTCAGCAAAATTAGAGATAGCATCATTGAGCAAACTTTGCACATGACCTATAGCGAAATTGAGCAAAGCAAAGCATTTGCAGAAAACTACAACAACTTGTCAAGTCACGACAGAATGCTTGCCCTCAAAAGAAATGCACTTGCTGCAGAAAGAGCAAAGGGCAAAAACTCAACAAATGCAGCAATCACAGCGCTTGCATGGACACTCACAACATTAACAAGTATTGTTGCACCAGGTCTAGCATGGGTCCCACTAACAATCAGCGCCGCAACAACAGCAAAAACATTAAAAGATGCCTACAAAGCAAGAAAGGGCTTAGCGAGTGATGCCATTTTAAAGGGCGGCGACTACAACAATGCCTTTGAAGAATTCTATAACACAGAATATTTGCCAAAAATTCAACAAATGAATAAAGATCGCGACATGCTGCTTAGCAAGCAAAAAACACTCAGCAAAAGCGAGTTTAAAGAATACATAAGCCAATATTGTGAAACTCTAACCAACAACAAAGGTCAAAACAAAGGAGAGGAATAATGGCAAAAGTAATCCATAATGGCGACATAATCACCCTTTCAAACAACAAGGCCTATGCTGTTTTCAAAATCATTGACATCGGAGAAAGAACATTTGTCAAAACAAAATCAATCGACATGTCAAGTGCAGACGATTTTGCAAAAATAACAAACAATCAAAAAATAGATAGGCAGTTTGAATATTTCGAAGAAATATTTGATGGCCACAATGTAACACTAACAGCCATCACAGACAAAGCCATAATTCAAAAATTAGAGGCATAAAAAACAAGAGCAAAAAAAGGTTGCAAATTTGCAACCTTTTTTGTTTGTTTAAAGTTGTTTTTTATCCAAATATCCAGTCAGCTTAAATATTGCAGGAAATAGTAGTCCACCCACAATATTGCCAAGAGTAATCATCAGCAATCTCAGCACCATGCTCCAACTCCAAGCACCCGCAAACACAAAATAAAACATATCTGCAACGCAGTGCTCAAATCCGCAAAGCACAAACACCGAAACACCAAACACAAGTGCAAGTGTTTTTGCAATTGCATTATCAAAATTTTTGTAGCCATGCACAGCCAGATAAATCAAAATATTGCAGAATATGCCAAGCACAAACAAACTCAACAAATTATCGTCCATTTTTGTTTGAACAATGGTTTGTACCGAGGCCAACAGACCATCTAATCTTGTTGCACCAACTGCAAGGGCAGCAATACAAGCGCCCGCAAAGTTACCAAGCCAAATTATGGCCAGTTTGCCCAAATATATTGGTTTGTTATCAAAAGCATAGCAAACTTTACCAGTAAACAAATTAAAATTAAAGTTGCACACCATAAAAAGTCCAATCACAAAAAACAGCGCGCCAACAATTTTGTTGCCAGAGGCCAAAAAAGCCACACAACCAATAGAAATCGAAAGTCCAGCACAAATTGCAAGCAAAAAATCTTTAAGCGCCAGCAAACACAATTTTTTCATTAGTAAACCCTCCAAAATCATCTTATCAAAAGCAATTATATCACACAAGTTTATAGCAATGCACGCAAAATAAAACACATAATAAAAAATGTCGCTATTGACACTTTCGCGCATACGTGTTATAATCACACTGAACAAAAGATAGGAGACATAACCATGTTAGGTGCAGACAGCAAATACACAATCATAACCGAAGACCAAGTCAACCCAAAACTTTTGGAAGATTTAGAACAAATAAAAGAAAAATATTTGTCAATCTTAGATCAAATGTGGGATGACAACAAGTCAGAAGACGACCACAAACAGCAAATGACCGACTTTTATGATGCTGTTGGCCGCGCATTAATCAACACCTACACGCCAAACGAGCTAATCAATCTATATCTATACGTATATCACAAAGTTCAAGAGAACAAACAAAAGCAAAAGGCAAGATTTGCCGGCATAACATTCGAAAGAGTTAGCAAAAATGGCGAAACTGCCTACACAGCCGAGAACAAAGAAAGCGCAATCAAAAGCAAAAAGCCATACACGGGCTACAGGCACAAACAAGCAATTTTGAAACAAGCACTTCCAGGCGACATTCTCAAAGATGCCTACAAAAAACTTGACGACTTTCAAACTGAAGCAGAGCAATCCACAGAACGTTCAATGTAAAAACTAAAATACAAACAAAAACACTGCCATTGTGCAGTGTTTTTTGTTAATAAATCCAATTTTGCGGTTTGCGTTCGTTTTACTATCAAGCGTGTTAATCGGTCATTTGCAAACAAACAAACTCCCTCATAATATACATGTCGAGCGCTCCGCAATTTCACAAACTTGTCTTTATGTCAATTTTGTGCTTTGCGCCCACCACACTCTTATGGTGTCAATCTGTCTGGGCCGCGGAACAAATACATAGCTTCTTTAATTGATGGCAAATCTAGTAATAGCATCAAAAGTCTGTCAAGACCAAGACCAAATCCGCCATGAGGAGGACAACCATTTTTAAAGAAGTTAATATAATCTTTCATTGGTGTTGGGTCAATGCCACGTTTTACAATTTGTTCGCGCAAAACATCAGGTCTGTGTTCACGTTGTGCGCCCGAAGTAATCTCAACATCTTTGAAATATAGGTCATAAGATTTAGAATAAGCTGGCTCATCAGGTTTCGCCATGGTATAAAAAGCCCTTTTATCAGTTGGATACTCAGTCACAAAGAAGAATTGATGTCCGTGCAATTTCTCCATATACTCGCAAAGTGCAGTTTCTTGCTCAGTATTAAAGTCATCTCCGTCTTTAATGTGCATGCCAAGTTTATCACGAAGTATAGAGTATGCTTCTTTCATATTGATTCGAGGGAAAGGCAGAGTAGGAACAACAATATCCACACCCAAAAGTTCTTTCACTTGTGCGCCATATTTTTTAGCAACTTCGCCAATGGCATAAGTCAAAATTTCTTCTTCA
>Ga0310696_10007619_pt1 | contig 12695 bp, 10 predicted proteins | sample AusTroGonzalo_MG_4_FD_203885 | JGI IMG/M metagenome (GOLD analysis project Ga0310696, IMG submission 203885) | Bovine rumen microbial communities from tropical cattle in Woodstock, Queensland, Australia - Gonzalo_02 (v2) (version 2) | ecosystem: Host-associated > Mammals > Digestive system >... | reverse complement strand
TCCCCAGCTTTTTTTGGCTCCGTTGTCTAGAGGCCTAGGACGCGGCCCTCTCAAGGCTGAAACACGGGTTCGAATCCCGTCGGAGCTGCTTTTTTTATGCCCTGCAGATCGTTGTCTGCAGTTTTTTTATACCGAATTATTCACGGTATGTTCACATTGATTCCGTTGAACCATCCCCGCCTTTTGTGTATAATGGACACATCGGGGAAAACCCGACACTTATGAAACCGGAGGATACTGAAGATGTTCAAACGCTTTCTTTGCATTCTGCTTTCTCTGATGCTGGCGGCCGGCATGACCGCCGCGCTGGCGGAAGAGCCTGCCGCGCAGGCTGAAGAACCTGCCGCTGCCGAAACGGAACAGTCCGCTGAGGCGGGGGCCGCCGCGGAAACTCAGGAGCCCGTTTTGCTTGTTACGGTCAACGGGGAAGAGATCGCCTCCAACCATGAGGAAGTGGAGTACTGGATCAATTACTATCTCTACCAGCTTTCCGGCTACGGATATGACGTATCTGATCCTGATATGATGTCCATGGTGGATTCGTATGCCCTGCTGAACACCATTCGTTTCATCCTGATTCGCCAGAAAGCTGCCGAGCTGGGGCTTGACTCTTTTACCGATGCGGAAAAGGCCGAGTGGGAAAAAGCTGCAAATGAAAACTGGGAGCAGGCTGTCGCGAGCTACATGCAAAATGTCACAGACGAGTCGACTGATGACGAAAAGGCGGCTGCCCGTGCCGATGCGATCGCCGCGCTGTTGAGCGATGGTTATGACGAAGCCGGCTACGTCCAGGATTATATTGACAGCGAGATCAGCAATCAGCTGGTCAACCGGTTGATGGACGAAGTCTCCAAAGGAATCACCGTTGAAGACGACGAGATCCAGGCGTATTTCAACGAACTGGTTGAAGAGGATAAAGCCAATTACGCCGACGATATCAGCAACTATGAATTCATTACCCAGTATTATCAGCAGCCTTCCTACTATATGCCCGAAGGCTACCGCGGAATCAATCATATCCTGCTGAAGGTTGATGATGCCCTGCTGAACACCTGGAAAGACCTGACCGCCCGCTATGAAGAGCAGAAAGCGGCGGAAGAAGCTCCCGAAGAAACGATCAAGCCCGTCGATGCCGAGCCTGAAACTGACAATGAAACAGAAGAGCCTGCCGGCACGCCGGAACCCACAGCCGAGCCTGTGACCGAAGAAATGATCGAAGCCGCCAAGCAGGCGATTCTCGACAGCGTACAGCCCACCGTTGATGAGATCAAGGCGAAGCTGAAAGACGGCGTTTCCTTTGATGAGCTGATCCTGGAATACGGCAACGATCCCGGAATGCAGGATGAAAAGACCCGCGCATCCGGTTATCCCGTTCATAAAGATTCCATTATCTGGGATCCCGCCTTTACCGCAGGCGCTGTCGCCCTGGAGAAGATCGGCGATGTGAGCGAGCCGGTCGTCGGGCAGTATGGTGTCCATATCCTGCATTACCTGCGGGATATTCCCGGCGGAGCCATTGAACTGACGGATGACATGAAAAACGAAATTCATGATGAACTGCTGGAGCAGAAGCGGAACGCCGCACTGAATACTGCCATCGACAAATGGCTGGAAGAATCCGATATTGTCTATACCGAAGCAGGAGAAGCCTGGAAAGTCCCGGAAGAGACAGCAGAGGCCGCCGCTCCCGAAGCGGAAGAATCCGCCGAAGCAACCCCGGCGCCTGCCGACTGATCCCTGAAAATTCAATTCCCACCGTTCATCAGAGCGGTGGGTTTTTTTCATGCCAGCCATATATAATTCCGGCCGAAGGGGTTTAAGGGGGCGATCAGAAAGCCCCCTTATTATTTCTTTGTCTTTATCTTCCATGTCCATTACCAAACGATCTTGTCCGAAGGGGTTTAAGGGGGCGATCGGAAAGCCCCCTTATTTCCTTGTCATAAACTTCCGCGCCACATTAATCCCGATTTTGTATGGAAGGGGTCTGAGCGCTTTATCAGCTTCTTTCAGTTTTTCCCGGATCGGGATAGATTGCGGACAGTGGCTCTCACATTTCCCGCATCCGACGCATTGCGTTGCAAAGGCGGGCTTCCGTGTCAGCCCCACCGTCTGGGCAAACTGGAACCGCCCGTCACTCTTTCCTTCCGTATACATCGCGTTATAGCAGCGGAAGATTCCGGGAATGTCAACGCCTTTCGGACACGGCATACAGTACCGGCACCCGGTGCAGCCGACCTTTTCCCTCTTGCGGATCAGCTCCCTGACCTCCGCGATCAGCGCCAGATCCTGCTCCTGCAGGTCCCCGGCCCGCGCGGAGTCAGCCGTTTTCAGGTTCTCCTCCACCATTTCCAGGGAATTCATGCCGGAGAGAACCACCGTCACTTCCGGCTGGTTATACAGCCACCGAAAGGCCCAGGCCGCCGGAGACCATCCCCGTTCGTTCTCCTGCATCAGCTTCTTTGCTTCCTGCGGAAGCATGTTGACCAGCTTTCCTCCCCGCAGCGGCTCCATGATGATCACCGGAATCCCCTTCTCCGCCGCCGCCTTCAGTCCCGTGACGCCCGCCTGGGTGTTTTCATCCAGGTAGTTGTACTGGATCTGGCAGAAATCCCACTCATAGTCCTCCAGGATCTTCAGGAAGTTCTCGGAGTTACCATGATAGGAAAAACCGATATACCGGATCTCTCCGGCCTTTTTCTTTTCTGCGATCCAGTCCCGGATTCCCATGTCCTTCAGACGGGTCCACTGGGCGATATCCGTCAGCATATGCATCAGGTAATAGTCGATATAGTCCGTCTGCAGGCGGGTCAGTTCTTCCCTGAATGTTTTTTCGACGCCCTTCAGGCTGTTCACCATATACTGAGGAAGCTTGGTGGCAATATTGATTTTCTCCCGGATCCCGTTCCGCTTCAGAATGGTTCCCAGCAGCGCTTCGCTTCCTGAATAGATGTATGCGGTGTCATAGTAGTTCACGCCTGCCCTGTACGCAGCCATTATTTCAGATTCAGCCTTGTCCAGGTCGATCGCGTTTCCTTTCTTCGTGAAGCGCATGCACCCGAATCCCAGAACAGACAAGTCGTTCCCTGCTTTATCCTTTCGGTACTGCATTGTCTTCTTCCCCCTTCAACTCTTCCCTGCGCCTGATTATCCCGGTCATTCGCTCAGCAATATGCATTCCCGGTCCGGAAGGCCGTATGCCTCAAAATAGCGGCCCTCCAAAGGAATCCAGCGGTCATAATACATCTGCAGCGACTGCGGTGATTCTCTCCTGATCAGCCGTTCCTTTCTGATTTTCCATGGCGTATTCACAAACACCCGGATGTCAGCATGTTCACGGATCATCGGAAGATTGGAGTAACTGCCCTCCAGAATCAGTATATGGCTGTCCGGAAGTTTTTCTGCCGGCAGCAGCCGGTCATTTCTGCAGTCATATCTCCGGATGAAAGCCGTGTCCCCGCGTTTCCAGGGAATAACCACTTCTTTGCAGAGCCGGTCCGCGTCACAGTTTCCGCCCGGAATTGCCAGTCGTTCCGGCGTTTTTTGCCCGTGCGGGATCACGTAATCATCTGTATGTACGACCGCTGCGTCCAATACCACGGCCAGCTTTTCCGCCAGCGTTGTTTTGCCGGATGCGCACGGACCGTCTATGGTAACCAGCAGCCGTTCCGCGGCAGGATACCGCCTCCGGCGTTCTTCCAGACGGCGCAGGATCTCCGTTTCAAACGCTTCTCCGGTCATGTTCCTGCTCCTTTCCGGTCTGAGGTTTATTCAGGCTCAGCCCCGCTTTGTCCATCAGGATAACCAGCACGGGGATCAGCACAAGATGCAGAATAATTCCCGGTATGGCATTGGTAACGGCCCCGGCGATAAACAGCGCCCAGGTAAAGCTTTTCCCGGACAGGCCCGCCAGAATCAGCTGCACAATTCCCCAGACAATCCGTCCGCCGATCATGGACAAAACCAGTACAACGTAGACAGTCCATTTCTTTCTCGGCAGCAGATGATACAGCAGCCCGGCCAGCCCGCCGTAAACGGCAAGCTCAAAGGCCATAGCCACGGCGGTCGGAAACAGCACGGGCATGCCGAAGATGGCTGAGCGCAGCAGCGGCGCAATAAAGCCGACCGCCGCTCCCCATGGCCAGCCGCACATAAACCCGCACAGTAAAGCGGGAATATGCATCGGACATAGCATGGCGCCGATCTCGGGAATCTGCCCGGTTACTAAAGGAAGCACCATGGCGATAGCCAGATAAAGGGCGGCGTATGTCAGTTTCCGTACCTGAAGCGAATTCATTGATCCCCTTTCCCGTCTGTCGGCAACAAGATTCTTTTATAGTCTTCCCTGTCCGTTGTAGTAAAACATCCCGGTCGGTACGCTCCCTGCCGCCTCTTCTGCCAGCATTTCCAGCGCGTGATCGATCCCGACGTCTGCGAACAGATCCGGATTGGCCGTTTTCGCGATCATCAGCATGGCCGCCAGCCGCAGATGGGGCGCCTCCAGCAGTTCCTCCGACAGCAGCAGCACCCGCTTGTTCCGCATGGCATCCAGGGCAGTCCATCCGTCCCGTGTCAGCAGGCCTGTATAGACAGCCTTCGCAGGCCCGTCAGCGGAAACCCCCGTGCCCAGAACGCTCCTGTCCGTCACTTTCACGATCACGCCGGGATTTTTCCGTCCGATCCATCCGTCGTCCACATGCAGGTTCTCTTTCAGCAGCCGTGAGGATACGTCATAAGCGCCTGCCTTCAGGATCAGGTCGTGCTCGGGCGAATCTTTAAAAACCGTCACATGATCCTTTTTTGTTTCCCAGTACACATACAGGCGCTGGCACTCAAAGAGAGACCCAGTCCTGTCCTGCAGAAGCACCTCATAATAGGTCATCGCGGAATCCGCTTCCGCGGCGTCTTCGGAAACGCCTGCCTGCTCCGCTTTTTCGGCCGGCACGGTCTGCGTTGCGGTTCTTTCAGCTTCTTCGTTCAGCTTCGCCGCTGTCCGGCCCGTCTCGTTTCCGGATGCGGAAAGGCCGTTTCCTTCCCCCTCCCCGTGAACGGTTCGCTCCGTTCCGGGCAGGATCTCCGCCGGTCTGGACTCATCATATTCTTTTCGGGAAGCTTCCGGGTTTTCCTTTGTCTGCTCTCCGGAATCATCGTTCTTTTCCTGTTCCTCCGCTTCGCTGTCCGTTTCCTCTCCCGGCAGGGAAGCCGAAACGGATGCGGGAAGGCTTCCCGCCGGGTCCTGCGGATCATCCGGGCCCGTCTGCCTGCTGATTCCTGTTCTTGTCCGGCATCCGGAAGCTGTCAGGCACAGCATCAGCAGCAGGGCGATATACGCGGTCTTTTTCCTCTTCATTCAACCAAACACATCCAATACTTCAGGTATAAGCGCTGCCTCCGGTTTGATCTCTTCCACAGGGCGCTTTCCGTTTCCTTCAGCAGCTCCATGGCATCCCGGCGTTTTTGCTCCGGCATCGGATGGTCGCTGTACAGCGCCTCCTCACAGTCGGCCGCGCACCGGGCAAACCGGTCGGCATATCCTTCCGGCAGATCCGCCGGCAGCATCTCTGTCCAGTTCCGGTAAAGCAGGTTCCCTGCCCCGGCATCGACCGCTTCAAACCAGAGAATAACCTGCCGGAATATTGCCCGGACTGCCGTGCCGGTGTTTTCGGATTCAAATGCTTTCCGGTTTTCTGCCGCTCTCTTTTTCCGTTTGTTCAGCACCAGGAACGGCGCAAAGGGCAAAACCACCAGCATCGCGGACAGAATCAGCAGCAGCGCCGCTTTCAGCCAGTTAACCCAGTGGGGCATGGATATCTGTTCTTCTTCCTCCGTCACCAGCCGGAATTCCTGCCCGGTTTCCGCTTCCCCGTCGCCGTTTTCCAGCGCGCGGGTATGGAGATGCCGGGTTTCGGTCTCTCCCGCGGAAGTTTCCGCCGCCGTGCCCGTGATCTGTTCGGATATTTGCGACAGGCGGTCTCTGACTTCTTCGGATGCCGTTTCCGTGCCGGTGTCCACGCCGGACAGGAAAACCGCAACCGCAAGCGTGACCAGCAGGATCAAAACGCCGCAGGCTGTCAGGTCTCTCCGTCCGGCAGGCCGCCGCAGCATCCATACAGCAAAAAGACTGTAGAGCGGAATATTGATCCACGGGGAAAAAGCCAGTCCGAAATAAACCTGAAAGAGCGTACCGGCCGCCATGATGCCCAATGCCATCAGGCGGCTCCGAAGTACCGCCGTCATTCCCGCCAGCAGTAACAGAATACATACCAGGAGAATCGCCGCCGGGAGGATGTTCTGACCCTCCGGCACGGCAAACCGGGAATACGTATAGCGGTTCGCCGCCTCGCTGGCGGCAAAAAGTCTGTTGCACAATTCCCGGGCGCCGCGCCGGGCTTCCGGAATCAGCAGAAGCATCGTCACGCAAAGGAATATTCCCGCCGCGAAGGCTGCCGCCTGTCTGCCGGTCTTCCTTTGCCGGCCGTTTTGGAAAACGGTCGTCTGCTTCTCCGTTGCTTCCGTTCCGGCCGCCGTCTCCCTGACCAGCAGTTCGTTCTTTTTGGCGGAAAGCTTCCAGTGAATGCGTCGGACCGGATCGCCCGGAATATACGGACGGATGTTCCCGGTTTCTTCCGTTTCCGGAAACTCAAATGTCCTCACAGTCATGGAAACCGCTGTTTCCTTCTCCTTTGCAAGCCCGTCCGGGGAAAAGAATGCTGCGCGCAGCGGCGGGATCAACGGCGCCAGCAATGAGCAAAGCAGAACAACCCTTGTCCCCGTGTTGTTCTCAAAGAAATACAGTCCTGCGGCCAGCAGCAGCCAGGCCGCGTATCCGATCCAGCGCTTTTTCATTGCTTCTTCATCCCGGCGAAAAGCCCGCGGCGGTCAGGACTCTCTGTTTTTTTCAGCAGTTCATCCAGCACCTGCCCGACGGAGTTTTCCGTTTCCTTCAGCAGCACGCGATGCGCGCACACGTCCCTGAAAACGGCCTGTACGTCGGAGCCGGTCACGTAATCCCTGTCTTCCAGGAAAGCTTTCGCTTTCGCCATCCGGTCGATAAAGAGCGCGCCCCGGGGGCTGATGCCCACCTCCACCGCTTCATGCTCCCGTGAAGCCATCGTCAGCCGGGTGATATAGTCCAGAACCACGTCCTTCGCGGAAACGGCCTGAACCTCACGCTGCATACCGGTGAGTTCCTCTTTTGTCATCACACACCGGACTTCATCGATGGGGTTGGCTCCCTGCCGGTCCCGCAGCATGGTCATTTGCGCTTCATAGTCCGGGTAGCCCAAGCTCAGCCGGATCAGGAACCGGTCCATCTGCGCATAGGGCAGAAACTGCGTTCCTGCCGTACCCACGCTGTTTTCGGTAGCAATGACCAGAAACGGCTCCTCCAGGCGGTATGTCTTTCCGTCCACCGTCACCTGCCGCTCTTCCATTGCTTCAAGCAGAGCGGATTGGGTTTTGCTGGAGGCCCTGTTAATCTCGTCTCCCAGCAGCAGGTTTGTCCCGTTCAGGATACCGGGCTGGTAGACAAACGATTCACCGGCCTTCTGATACATGGTAAAGCCCGTCAGGTCGGAAGGAAGGACGTCCGGCGTAAACTGTACCCGGCGGAAAGAAAGGCCGACAGCGCGGCTCAGCGCCACTGCCAGCGTGGTCTTGCCCACGCCCGGCACATCGTCCAGCAGGATATGCCCGTCAGCCAGCAAAGCCATCAGGATCTTTTCAATCGCTTCCCGCTTGCCGGCAATGACCTTTTCCACTTCCCGAATCACGTTCTCAAGCTGTTCACGCATTCTCAAATCTCCCCCCGAAAACACGGAACAGCAAGCCTTCAAAGACTTGCTGTCATCCGTTGTCCGTCCTTGTTTTACTTCACGGTGATCCGGCCCTGTGCTTCAGCGTAGGCGTCCCCGATCACGTTGTTCAGTTCGCCGGCGATATACAGCCAGATCACGTCGCGCACCACCGCCGTGGTAATCGTGCTTTTCGCGTTTTCTTCCGCGGCTTCCTTGAATATGTAGGAAGAATCCATGCCGTTGAAATTCGCGTTGCTTGTAATCACGGCATAAACAGCTTCCGGGTCAAAGGGCTGTCCGTTGACTTCTTCAATCGTAACCCGTCCGCCCGGGGCCGCGGCCCTGAACCAGTTGTCGCCGTACGCTTCGCCTTTTTCGTATTCTTTTGCCGTATCCACCGTGTATTTCATTCCGGAAACCTGCATGAAGGAAGCGCAGGCGGCCGCGGTTTCTTCCGTATAGGGCAGACCCTGTGAAGCCGCTTCAAGGGCTTCCAGCAGCTGCGCCCCGGTCATGTAAACCACCGCTGCCTTGTTCGGATAGGGCAGCACTTCCGCCAGCTGCTCCGCGCCGAATTTGCCTTCCGCCACGTCAGCCCGCAGATTCCCGCCGTTCCACAGGGCAACAACGTGATCAGCATCCGCGGCGATCTCGGTATTGCCGGCGGTCACGTCATCCTCTTCAAAGAATTCGTTGATCTTCCCGGAAACCGCAAACCACCGCAGCGCGTCCGCCCACAGGTCGCCCAGGTTCGTCTCCCCTTTGCGGGCGGCGTCATCCGCGCCGTACAGCACATGTGCAGTATAGGCTTCCATAGAATCATCCAGCTCGATTTCGTTGCCGTGGGCGTCCGTAAAGGTGGAGGCGGCAGCGCCGCTCGTCAGGCCGCAAAGCAGGCCCAGGCACAGTGCCATACAAAGTACTTTTTTCATCGCTTTCATCGGAATATCCTCCTCTTTGATTCATCGTTTTCTTTCCGCATACAACAAAAGGCGCGATAATCCTCTTATGAAGATCATCGGCACCTTCATGATACCGGAATCTGAAAACTCGAGTTGATGGATAGCCCGCTTGTGCGAGCCTGAGTCGGCTTGTGCTGACGGCTTGAATTGTATCATGCGCCCAAACGCCTGTCAATGATGACCAAGTCACCCCGAACCTCGTTCACTGAAATTCTGAATTCTTAATTCTGAATTCTTATTCCGCTTCCCCCCTGCTGCGCGCCTTCGCCCGCAGCGAGTGATCCAGCTGCCGCTTTCTCATCCTCAGATGCTGGGGCGTAATTTCCAGCAGCTCATCATCATCGATGAACTCCAGGCATTCCTCCAGCGTCAGCGGATGCACGGATATCAGTCTCATCGCGTCTTCCGAAGCGGACGCGTTGCGCATGTTCGTCACGTGCTTCTGCTTGCAGACATTCACCACCAGGTCCCCCGGCCGGGCGTTCTGCCCGCAGATCTGTCCCATGTAAACATCTTCGCCCGCGCCGATGAACAGCGTGCCGCGTTCCTGGGAATAGAACAGGCCGTAGCTCGTCGTCACGCCGGTTTCAAAGCAGATCAGTGCGCCGGCGTTCCGGTGCGGGATATCGCCCTTCACTGGCTCGTAGCGTTCAAACACGCTCGACATGATGCCTTCGCCCCGGGTGTCCGTCATGAACTCACTCCGGTATCCGAACAGGCCGCGGGAGGGGACCAGGAACTCCAGGCGGACCCGTTCCATGCCGCTCATGTGCTCCAGCGTGCCCCGGCGCCGCCCGATCTTCTCGATCACGGCTCCGGCGGATGCCTGTGGCGTATCCACAATCAGCCGTTCAACCGGCTCGCACTTGACCCCGTCGATCTCCTTATAGATCACCCGTGGCTTGCTCACCGCAAACTCATAGCCCTGCCGGCGCATGTTCTCGATCAGGATCGACAGGTGCAGCTCGCCCCGGCCGCAGACTTCGAAGGAGTCCGTCGTCTCGGTATCGTTTACCCGCAGGGAAACATCCGTCTGCAGTTCGCGCATCAGCCGGGCCCGCAGATGCCGGCTGGTCACGTACTGCCCTTCCCTTCCGGCAAACGGGCTGTCGTTGACCGAGAATGTCATCGTCACGGTCGGCTCGGAAATCTTGACGAAGGGCAGGCCTTCCACACAGGTGGGATCGCACACCGTATCACCGATTGAAATATCTTCCGCGCCGTACAGGGCAACGATGTCGCCCATCCCGACTTCCGTGGCGTTAACCCGCTTCAGCCCGTCGTACTGGAACAAGCCGCCCAGCCGCCATACCGGGCTGGTCACGCCGGTTTCCAGGTTGGTATGGACCACGTTCATTCCCTCGGTAAATTTTCCGCGGACGATTCGGCCCACGCCGATCCGGCCCACATATTCGCTGTAGTCGATCGTGGAAATCAGCACCTGTGCCGGGCCTTCTGCGTCTCCTTCCGGGGCGGGGATGTATTTCAGGATCGCGTCGAAGAGCGGCCGCAGGTCCGTCCCGGGCTGCTCCAGATCCAGCGTCGCCGTTCCCTTCCGGGCGGAAACATACAGGATCGGATTTTCGATCGTGCTCTCGTCCGCTTCCAGATCGATCAGCAGATCCAGAATCTCGTTGACTACTTCCTCGCACCGTGCGTCCGGCCGGTCCACCTTGTTGATCACGATCAGGACCTTCAGTTTCAGCTCCAGTGCCTTCTTCAGCACGAAACGGGTCTGGGGCATCGGCCCTTCAAAGCTGTCGATCAGCAGCAGCACGCCGTCCACCATCTTCAGCACGCGCTCCACCTCGCCGCCGAAATCGGCATGCCCGGGCGTGTCGACGATATTGATCTTGTGGTTCATGTAGTGAACGGCCGTGTTCTTGCTCAGGATCGTAATCCCGCGCTCCCGCTCCAGGTCGTTCGAGTCCATCACGCGGTCCACGGTCTGCTGATTCTCGCGGTAAACGCCGCCCTGTTTCAGCATCTGGTCCACCAAAGTCGTCTTGCCATGATCTACATGGGCAATAATCGCAATATTCCGAATATCTTCTCTGATCATAAATACTCCATTTACTAACTCATTATTACTTCTATCAAAAATCGGCCGAGCCGAAGGGGTTTAAGGGGCGATTGCACTGCGGTCGCCAGTGGCGACGGTGTCGCAGGGCAATCGTTGGATAAGAGGAAAGCCCCCTTCCTTCACCTTTCCGCTGTTTCCCTCAGCTCCAGCCCCTCATTGTTCTCGCAGGCCAGCCGGATGCTCCAGTCGTTCTCGAACAGCAGCACGTCCCGCCCTCTCGAGTCCTTCGCCCGTCCCGACGTCGATGTCAGTTTCAGGTCCTCGATGGGTTTAGGTGTTTTCGCGACCCACCGCACATGCCGGTAGGGCATTCCTTCCATCACGATTTCTGTCTGGTATTCCGTTCGCAGCCGGTGCTCCAGCACTTCAAACTGCAGCACGCCCACCACGCCGACCATGAATTCCTCCCGGCCGGTTTCCGTACGGATGAAGGTCTGGATCGCGCCTTCCTCCGCCAGCTGGCTGATGCCCTTCTGGAACTGCTTTCGCTTCATGCTGTCCAGCGGCCGGACCCGGTTGAAGAATTCCGGCGCGAACACCGGGATGTTTGCGTAATGGATCTTCGGTCCGTCGCTCAGCGTGTCCCCCAGGCGGTAAATCCCGGGGTCAAACAGGCCGATGATGTCTCCGGCCCAGGCCTCTTCCACAGCCTCCCGCTCGTCCGCCATGAACTGCTGGGGCTGTTTCAGCGCCACTGTTTTGTTCGTTCCGGAATGCCAGACCTCAAGCCCTTTCTCATATGCGCCGGATACGATTCGCATAAAGGCGAGCCGGTCCCGGTGCGCGGGGTTCATGTTTGCCTGGATCTTGAAGATGAATCCGGAGAAATAAGGTTCTTCCGGGGTGATCATCCCTTCGTCGCTTTCCCGGGCAAGGGGCGGCGGTGTGAAGGAAAGGAACCGGTCCAGGAAAGGTTCCACGCCAAAGTTTGTCACGGCCGATCCGAAGAACATCGGTGTCAGTTCGCCGGCCCGGACTTTGTCCAGGTCAAACGCGTCCCCTGCCTCGTCCAGCAGTTCGATTTCCTCTTTCAGCCGGTCCCTGTAGTGTTTCTCCAGTGCTTTTTCCAGCGCTGGATCATCAATGGCGATGTCGGTTTTCTCGACCATCTTCTTGCCGTGATCCCCGCCGGTATAAAGCTCTACCATCTTTGTGTCCCGGTGGTATACGCCCTGGAAATCGCCGTCCACGCCGATGGGCCAGTTGATCGGGCAGGACCGGATCCCCAGCACCTGTTCCAGCTCTTCCATCAGGGAGAAAGGATCTTTTGCCGCCCGGTCCATCTTGTTTACAAAGGTGAAAATCGGGATATTCCGCATCCGGCAAACCTTGAACAGCTTGATTGTCTGCGCCTCGACGCCCTTCGCTGCGTCCAGCAGCATGACTGCCGCGTCCGCCGCCACCAGCACCCGGTAAGTATCCTCGGAGAAGTCCTGGTGCCCGGGCGTGTCCAGAATGTTGATCCGGTATCCGTCGTAGATAAACTGCATGGCGGAACTTGTCACGGAAATACCGCGCTGTTTCTCAATCTCCATCCAGTCCGAAGTGGCATGTTTGTCGGTCTTCCGGGCCTTGACGCTGCCTGCGCTGCGGATCGCTCCGCCGTACAGCAGCAGCTTCTCTGTCAGGGTTGTCTTGCCCGCGTCGGGATGGGAAATGATCGCAAAGGTTCGCCGCTTCTCCACCTCTTGATGCAGAAGTTCTTTGAATTCCCGTGTGTCTCTCGCAGGCAGCATTACTCAATCCTCCAAACCGAAGGTCCAGGGCGATCGGAAAGCCCTTGGCAGCTCCTGCAGGAGTGAAACCCGAAGGGGTCCAGGGGGCGATCGGAAAGCCTTTGGCAGCTCCTGCAGGAGT
>Ga0310696_10007617_pt1 | contig 12696 bp, 9 predicted proteins | sample AusTroGonzalo_MG_4_FD_203885 | JGI IMG/M metagenome (GOLD analysis project Ga0310696, IMG submission 203885) | Bovine rumen microbial communities from tropical cattle in Woodstock, Queensland, Australia - Gonzalo_02 (v2) (version 2) | ecosystem: Host-associated > Mammals > Digestive system >... | reverse complement strand
ACATTCATCATGTTTTTAGCACCCATCCTCGCCGAAGCCTCCGGCATTCCCTACGCCTTCAACCACAGCGACTCCATGGGGAAGGGCATCGTGCTGTTCCTCGCGATCGGTTCGGTGGTCACCTGGACGGTGATATTGTGCAAGCTGATCGCCATCTACCGGGCGAAATCGCTTTCGGAGCGTTTTTCGTTCCAGTTCAAAAGCAACCGGGGGCGAGTGACTTCACCGCTGCTCGTGCGCGAAGGCGTGGAAAATCCCGGCCCGCTGGCGTCGGTCTACTCCGTCGGGGTGGAAAAACTGCTTGAATTCTACGAAAAGGGGCAGAACACCAACATCATCACCAACTCCGGCGACCTGCAGCCGGTGAAGCTCTCCGAAGCGCAGTACAGCGCCATCGAAGCGGTGCTCGAAAGCGAGGTCTCGTCGCAGATCGAAAAACTCGAATCCCGCATCGGACTTTTGGCGACACTGGTCAGTCTGTCGCCGTTCTGCGGGCTTTTCGGCACGGTGTGGGGCGTCATGGTGGCGTTCTGCGACCTCGCCAAGGCGGGCAACGCGGACATCAAGTATCTGGCTCCCGGCGTCGCGGGCGCGCTGCTCACCACCGTGGCCGGTCTGATCGTGGCGATCCCGTCGCTGGTCGGGTACAACATCTTCACGGCCATGATCCGTTCGCTCACGGTGCAGATGGACAACTTCACCGAGGCGTTCATGGCCAAGATCAAGCTCGAACAGCTGGAGTTCGACAAAGAGGAGCGCGGGGCGTGACCATGCGGCACAGCAGACGCGGACGGCTGAAACTCGCGGCGATGGATCAGATCAACGTGACGCCGCTGTTGGATCTGACCTTCCTGCTGTTGATCGCGTTCATGATCACCATGCCGATCATGGAGTACGGGACCAACGTCAAGGTCCCCGAAATGAACAGCGACGACCTGCCGATCGCGGACAACGACCGCAAGGTCAAAAACGTGACGCTGACCAGAGACAACAAGATCATGCTCGACGATCAGGAGGTCAGCCGTGAAGAGCTGATCGCCGAACTTGCGCAGTTGAAAAATTCCGGCGACAAGGTCGATCTGATGCTGCGCGCCGACGGCGAGCGCAGTTACAAGGACGTGATCGAACTCATGGCGGAGATCCGCCGCGGCGGATTCACCGACGTCACGCTGGTTACGAACGCCGAACAGGAGCCCAGATGAACGGCGTCTTCCCAAACGGCGAAATCCGCAGGCCGGAGCTTGACTCACCCGGCATGCGCTGGGTGACGTTCATCGTCATCCTGGCGCTCCACGTCCTCGTCATCGGCGGGCTTATGTGGGGGTGCACGAGCGTCGACAAGCCCAAGGAGAAGTCGACCGAACGGCATTACAAGGTCAACTTGAGCTCCGGGCCGTCCGCGCCGCTGCCGCCGGCCCCGCCGGAACCGCGTGTGAACCCGCATCCGGCGCCGCCGACTCCGGTCCCGCCGGCTCCGCCGGAACCGAAGGTCAAACCGCAGCCGCCCAAGCCGATCCCGCCGCAGCCGAAGGTGAAACCGCCGAAGGTCAAGCCCAAACCGAAGCCGCAGAAGGTCAAGCCCAAGCAGAAACCGCAGAAGGCCAAGCCCAAGCCGACGCCGCCCCAGCCGAAGGTAAAACCGAAACCGGCGCCGCCGCAGCCGAAGGTCAAGCCCCGGCCGACGAAACAGCCGCCCCGGGACAACGACGTGTACCGGCCGACGGAGGGGCAGAAATTCGATCCCAAGCAGAAGTACAGTTACGACAATAAAAACAATCGGAGCAGTACTTCTTCGTCGAGATTTTCGAACGAGTCGGCCCGTCCCGGTCCCCCCGCAGATTCGAGAGCCAACGAAAAGTGGCAGGAAAGCGTCGCGGGCGAGTTGTACAACAACTGGGTGCCTCCGGAAGGCGTCTTCTGGCGCGGACAGCCCCCGGTGGCGATCGTGGAGCTGAAGGTCGCCGCCGACGGCCGGGTGGTGAGCTCCCGGATCGTGAAACCGAGCGGCAATGCGCGCATGGACGCCTCCATCCGGCAGATGTTGAGCGTGCTCACCCGCGTCACTCCGCCGCCGGACGGCGGACAGTCGATCCGGGTGCAGCTGATCCCCGAATAGTGCTTCCGCGCGAGCAACGCCTGCGTTGAAAAAACGCGGGTTTTGCGCTATATTATTACTTCCGCTCGAGTTTTTTTCATCCTGTCACCGGGGGAATAGTATTATGGAGAAACCGATCAACTGGAAAAAAAATCTTTTCTTCATCTGGCTGGCCGAGATCTGCTCGCGCGCCGGTTTTTCCATGTCGCTGCCGTTTATCGCCTACTACATGCGCGACCGGTTCGGAATGGGCGACGAGGCGGTCAAGACCGGCATGATGTGGTACAGCACTTCCGGTTCGGTGGCGCTGTTTCTGTCGTTTCCGCTGTGGGGCATGGTCGGCGACCGGATGGGACGGCGGCCGATGCTGCTGCGGGCGATGTTCTGTTCCGGCATCCTTTACGCCTCCTTCATGTTCGCACCGGCGGTGGGAATACTGATCCTGCTGCGCTTCGTGACGGGATTTTTCTCCGGCACGGTCTCTCCGGCGCAGGCGCTGGCGGTGTCGACCTCGCCGGAGAACAAACAGGGCTTCGCCCTCGGCGTGGTCAGCAGCGCCGTGTGGAGCGGCAACGTCTTCGGTCTGCTCGGCGGACTGGTGGTTAAATACGGCTCGTACAACGCTTTCTGGAAGCGCCTTTTCGGATTCGCCAATTTCGCCCCCGACGGCATCATCGTCAGGAACTGGAGTTATTTCGTGGCGTTTTCGCTGACGATGATCCTCTTTCTGATCGGCGGATTCATCGTGATGCTGTTCGTCCGCGAGAATTTCGTGCCGCCGCCGCCCAAGCCGAAGACCGAAGATAAAAAGGGCACTTTGATCGCCTTCGCCGGATTCGGCTGCGCGGTCTACGCCATACTCGGCATGTTCCTGTGGATGAGCTTCGCCCGCCGCTGCGACGAAAGCTACATCTCGCTGATGGTCGAGGTGGTGAGCGGTTTGAAGGGCAAGGAGGCTTCGCACATCATGACCATGGTGGCGGTCCCCGCGGCGCTGGGCAGTATGTTGTCGGCGACCTTCATCGGTTTTTTCAGCGACCGGCTGACCATGCGTCAGCTGCTGTTCCCGATCACGATAATCGGTACGCTCATGATGCTCGGTCAGGCATTGTCGGTCACCCCCGGCATGCTGGCGGCCTTCCGGTTCATGACCTTTCTGGTCGTAGGCGGGCTGGAACCGGTGGTGCTGGGTTTGCTGTCGCGGGAAAGCCCCAAGGAGAAGAAGGGGACGATCTTCGGCTATGTCGCGAGTCTCCGCATCCTCGGATTGATGTTCGGCACCTGGTTCGGCCGGGGGGTGATGAAGCTCTGCGACACCTGCTTCTCCGACGGCATCCCCATATTCGGCATGGTGATAGATTCGCGCGGCATCGGCATCCGCAGTGTCTTTATGCTCGGCGCGGCGGCGCTGCTGCTGATGATTCCGTGGATATTCTTCGTCGAACGAATGGTGGCGAAGCGGCACCGGCAGCTGGAACAGTCGGGAAACTGAAGTATTATCGTTCCGGCGCTACTTGCCGATGCAGAAGTTTTTGAAGACCTCGTCCAAGAGGTCGGGATCGGCATGTTTGCCGACGACCGCTCCGACCGCGTGCGCGGCGCGGGCGCTCTCCTCGGCGGCGAATTCGTAGTTCCCTTCCGAAAATTGCTTTTCCGCCGCTTCGAGCGCGGCGCGGGACTCTTCGAGTTCGCGCCCCGCGCGGGCGTTCAGCGCGATCTCGGGCAACTGCGGGCATCGGTCGTGGAAAAGCCGTTCCATTATCGCGTCGTAAAGTCCTTCGATATTCTCGTTCGTCTTGGCGGAAATGCGCACGACCGGGAAGTTTTCCGGCAGTTCCGGCGTTTTCCGCTCCGGCGCGAGGTCGAGCTTGTTCCACACGGCGATCGTCCCCGGCGGGGCGGAGCGCAGAAGTTCCGCCGTTTCCTCTTCCAGTTCGGGTGACGCGAGGTCGAGCAGCCACAGCACGATCCGCGCCGCCGCGATGGAACGGCGGCTCCGCTCCACGCCGAGTCTTTCTATCGCGTCGGAGCTTTCCCGCAAGCCGGCGGTGTCGGTTAGACGCACCGGTATCCCCCGGATCACCGCGTCGCACTCGACCGTGTCGCGGGTAGTGCCGGGAATGTCGCTCACGATCGCCCGGTCGCGCCCCGCGAGCCGATTGAGCAGACTGGATTTGCCCGAGTTGGGGCGCCCCGCCAGAACGATGTCGACGCCGCTTCGCAAAGCGGCTCCGGCGGGCAGCGTGGCGAGGAGTTCGTCGGCGAGTTTCCGGGCGTTGCGGAGCGACTCCGGGATGCCGGAGGAAAAATCCAGCTCCTCGTCCGGGAAGTCGAGGCGCGCTTCGCATTCCGAGCGGAAATCGCTTATGTACCGATACAGGCGTTCCAGTTCTTCGCCCAGACGTCCGGCGAGCTGGTTTTCGGCGAGTTTCAGCGCCGCGTCGCTCCCCGAGCGCACCATGTCGGCGACCGCCTCCGCCTGAACGAGATCCACTTTGCCGTTCACGAACGCGCGGAAGGTGAACTCCCCCGGCTCCGCCATCCGGCATCCGGCGGCGAGCGCGGCCGACAGCACCGCATGGGCGGCGGCGGCTCCGCCGTGGCATTGCAGTTCCACTACGTCGTCGCCGGTGTAGCTGTGCGGCGCCTTCATGTACACGAGCAGTGTCGGCGCGCCGCCGACCTTGCCCAACAGCATTTTGCGGATATTTTCCGGTGCGTCGGGGGCGGAGCGGCCGCGCCAGATCTTTTTGGCGGCGGCGAGCGCGTCCGGCCCGCTCAGGCGGATCACGGCTACGGCGCCTTCGACGGCGCTTGCGAACGCGGCGATGGTGTCGCTGGTATTCATATCCGGTCGCCTCTTTCCTGATGCGGCGGGGCGATGTTTCCGGCTGTTGCCTTTACGGAGACGATCTTGCCGAGTACGACGCCGTCGGCGGGGACGGCGACTTCGAGATAGTTGTCGCTCCACCCGCGTGCGACGCCGTCTTCGATGCGCTCGAAGATGACGGGGAGTTCCCGGTCGATCTGCGACTCCGCGAACTTGCGCGCCGAGGCTTCGGCGATTTTGCGCAATTCGCCGCAGCGCCGTTTGACGACCTCGGGGGAGGGGCGGTCGGGCATCTCCGCCGCCGGAGTGCCGGGGCGCGGCGAGTAGGCGAAGACATGGATGTTCGCAAAGGCGATCCTTTCGATGAAGCGGCACGATTCGGCAAATTCCCCGTCGCTTTCGCCGGGGAAGCCGACGATCACGTCGGTGCCGAGATGCAGTCCGTCGATGCGGCGCTTGGCGTCCAGCACGAAATCGGCGTATTCCGCCGCCGAATAATGGCGGTTCATGCGTTTGAGCACCGCGTCGCTGCCGTGCTGGAGCGAGAGGTGCAGAAAGCGGCACATCTTGGGCTGTTCCGCCACCGCATCGACCAGCCCGCGGTATTTGGTCGCGGGTTCGGTGGAGCCGATGCGGATGCGGAAATCCCCCGGCAGGGCGGCTATCGCCTCCAACAGCTCCGGCAGACGCTTTTCGCCATCCGCGTAGGCGCAGGTGTTGACGCCGGTGAGGACGAGTTCGGGGAATCCGGCGTCGAGCGCCTTGCGGCAGTCCGCGAGCACTTCGGCAAAGTCGCGGGAACGCGCCGCGCCGCGCAGAAGCGGCACGATGCAGTAACTGCAGAAGTTGTCGCACCCCTCCTGGATCTTGATGAAAGCGCGGCTCCGGAACGGGAAACTCGACAGGCGGCGTTCCTGAAACACCCGGTCGGGGCAGGGGGGCTCCGGCGGAGTTTCGCCGCGCAGTACGGCCGCAAGAGCGCGTTTTCCGGCGTTGCCGCAGACGAGGTCGGCCCCGGCGCGGAGCATGCCCTGTTCATCGGCTGCGGCGGCGCAGCCGACGGCGACGATCCTCGCCGCCGGGTATTCGCGGCGGAGCCGGCGGAGCGTCTGGCACGTTTTGCGTTCGGCTTCGGCGGTCACGGCGCAGGTGTTGACGATCAGCAGTCCGGGAGTTTCCGTTTCCGACGGAGTGTAACCGCACTCCTCCAGCGCGGTGTACAAAAGCGCGCTGTCGGCGGCGTTGAGACGACAGCCGAGGGTTACGATCCGAGCGAAACCGCTCATTTTTTCGTTCGCCATGCAAGGGCTCCGGTGGGGCACGCCTCGATGCACTTGCCGCACTCGGCGCACGAAGCCGGGAACCCGGCGTTGAACGCGGTGCCGATATAGGTCGAAAATCCGCGTTTCTGCTGCCCGAGAAGCGACTGCCCCACGACCTCCTTGCAGATCTTGACGCAGACGCCGCACTTGACGCACTTGCCGGTATCCTGCAGTATCTCGGGATGGCGGTCGTCGATGCGGCGCGGATTCTTGCCGCCGCGGATCGCCGATACATCGCAGTGGTACGCACAGCCGTGGGCGCGGAGCTTGCAGTCGTGCTTGTCGGTGCAGCTGCATTCGATACAGCGCTCGCCTTCGCGCCGGACCTGCTCCTCCGTCATGGTGGAGCAGACCTCTGCGAAGGAGTTTTTGCGCGCATCGAGCGGGATGTACTTCAACTTTTCGCGGTCGGCTTCGGATACGCCGGGGCGCAGGAAGACGAGGTCCTCCTTTTTGAGTTCCTGCCACTTGCCGCGGCTGATGTTGACGCACGGGGCGATCTCCTCGGGAGCGCCCAGAAGATCGGTCAGGATGTTCAGCGCGGCGCGGCGGCCCTGCGCCACGCCCTCGACCACGGTGGCGGCTCCGCTCACGCAGTCGCCCGCGGCGTAGAGTCTGCCGCCGAGCCGGGAACTGCCGGACTCGACCGCCAGATTGCCGAAGCGGTCGACTTCGACGCCTTCGGGGGCGAGCGTTTTCTGGCCGATCGCGCCGATCACGGTGTCCGCCTCGACCTCGAAATCGCTGCCGGGAACTTCCACCGGGCGGCGGCGGCCCGAAGCGTCGGGTTCGCCGAGTTCCATTCTGCGGCAGCTCAGCACCAGCGCGCCGCCGCGCTTTTCGAGTTTGACCGGGGCGACGAGGAAGCGGAATTCCACGCCCTCTTCGCGCGCTTCGGCGATCTCGAGCTTCTCGGCGGGCATCTCCTTTTCGGTGCGGCGGTAGAAGCACTCGACGTGCGGACTGCCGAGGCGCACGCTGGTGCGCAGACAGTCCATGGCGGTGTTGCCGCCGCCGACGACGATCACCCGGCCGGGATTGGCGGCTTTGGTGTCGCGGAGCGCCACATTGCGCAGAAAGTCGATGCCGAACGTCGCGAGTTCCTCGCCCTCGCAGCGCATACCCGATGGTTTCCAGCAGCCGACGGCGAGCACCACCGCGTCGAAGCGGCTTTCCAGTTCGGCGAGCGTGACGTCGGCGCCGAGTTTTTTGCCGCAGCTGATCTTCACGCCGAGCTTTTCGAAGTGGGCGATCTCGCGGTCGAGAACGGCTTTGGGCAGACGGTATTCCGGAATGCCGTAGCGGAGCATGCCGCCCGGTTTGGGCATCGCTTCGAATATCTCGACCGCCACGCCGCTGCGCCGCAGGTAGTAGGCGGCGGAAAGCCCCGCCGGGCCCGCGCCGACGACGGCGACGCGCTTGCCGGTTTCCGGCGGCAGTTCTTCCATGTAACTGTCGTAATACAGGTCGGCGGCGAGGCGTTTGAACTCGTTTATCGCCACCGGCTTGCCGTAGACGTTGCGGCGGCACTCCTTTTCGCAGAAGCGCGGGCAGACGCGGCCGATGGACATGGGCAGCGGTATCCGCTCCTTGATGATCTTGAGGCTTCCGAGGAAGTCGCCATGGCGTCCGGCACGGACGTACTCCTCGACTGCGGCGTGCGCCGGGCACGCCATGGAGCAGGGGGCCTCGCAGTCGCCGGTGTGTTCGCTCAGCAACAGATTGAGCGCGGTGCGGCGCATATCCAGCACCTCGGGAGAAGAAGCCTCGATCTCCTGCCCCGGCGCGGGGCAGCTCGAACACGACGGCAGGAACTTGCCGGTCTTCTTATCTCTCACGACGCAGACGAAGCAGCTGGTGGTGCGCGAGATGCGTTGTTCGCGGCACAAGGTGGGGATCTCGATGCCGTTTGCCTTGGCGACTTCCAGAATGGTCATCCCCGGTTCGGCGGAGACCTTTTTTCCGTCCAGTATGAATTCTATGCTCATTTAAGCTCAATTCTCCTTAGTGACGCGGGTTATGGCGTGCTTGGGGCACGAATCCATGCAGCTGTTGCAGCGGGTGCATTTCGCGGCGTCAATGACGAAATCGTCGCTCACCGCCCCGACCGGGCATACCCGGATGCACTGGCGGCATTTCACGCACTTGTCCTTGGCGAGTTTCAGCTCGACGAGCGCATTGCATTGCAGTGCGTCGCAGCGGCGGTGCAGAACGTGCGCCTCGTATTCGTTGCGGAAGTAGCGCAAGGTCGCCAGCACCGGATTGGGCGCGGTCTGGCCGAGTCCGCAGAGCGATCCGGCCTTGATCTTCTTGCCGAGGTCTTCGAGGAAGTCGAGATCCTCGGGTACGCCTTTGCCGGCGACGATCCTTTCCAGCGTCTCGAACATCCGCGTGGTGCCGACGCGGCAGAAGGTGCACTTGCCGCAGCTTTCGCGGTGGGTGAAGTCGAGGAAGTAGCGCGCGGTCTCGACCATGCAGCGGTCCTTGCCGATGACGATCATGCCGCCCGAGCCCATGATCGCGCCGAGCGAGCGCAGCGAATCGTAGTCGACCGGCGTGTCGAAGAGCTCCGCCGGGATGCAGCCGCCGGATGGCCCGCCGGTCTGCACCGCCTTGACGGAATCCCGGTCGGCGCCGCCCATGTCGAAGACGATCTCGCCCAAAGTCGTCCCCATCGGGACCTCGACGAGCCCGGGATATTTCAGATCGCCGGCGAGGGCGAAGAGCTTAGTCCCCTTGCTGCCCGCCGTGCCGACCTTGGCGAATTCGGCTCCGCCCTCGCGCAATATGAGCGGCACGTTGCCGTAGGTCTCGACGTTGTTTATCATGGTCGGCAAGCCGTTGTAGCCGGAGTCGGTGGGGAAGGGCGGGCGGAAGCGCGGCGTGCCGCGTTTGCCTTCCAGCGAGGCGATCAGGGCGGTCTCCTCGCCGCAGACGAAGGCTCCGGCGCCCTCCTTGATGACGATCTCGAGCGTCCGTCCGTCGAGGACGTTGAGCTTGTGTTCGTAAATCTGCGCGATGGCGATCTTGAGGTGCTTGATCGCCAGCGGATACTCGGCGCGGCAGTAGATGAAGAGCTTGGTGGCTCCCGTGGCGTGGGCGGCGATCAGCATGCCCTCCAAGACCTGATGCGGCACGCTCTCCATGAGCGAGCGATCCATGAACGCGCCGGGATCTCCCTCGTCGGCGTTGCAGATGATGATCTTTTCCTCCGCCTTTTTGGCGGCGAGGAAGCTCCACTTGTTTCCGGTCGGGAACCCGCCGCCGCCGCGCCCGCGCAGACCGGAAAGCTTCATTTCGTTTACGACCTCTTCCGGAGACATTCCGAGCGCGTTCTTCAAACCCTCGTAGCCGCCGTGGGCGGTGTAGTCGTCGAAGTTCGTGGGATCGATCCTCCCGGCGAGCGCAAGCACCTTGACGAGCTGCTTCGCCGCGCGCTGCGGCGGGGGCGCAAAGCGCTTGGCGTCGGATAGTTCGAGGATGCCGGGAACGTCTTCCGGAGTCACGTTGCCGTAGAGGATGCCGGAACCGTCGTCCAGCACCGCCTCGACCATCGGTTCCGCGTAGCAGCTGCCGAGACAGCCGACGCCGATCACGGGGATTGTTCCGGCGCATTCCCGGAGTTTGGCCTGCACCGCTTCGGCGCCGGCGGCGATGCCGCAGCTGGCGACGCCGATCCGCAATGTTCTGATCCGCGGATCCATCATTCTGCGTGCTCCTTGAGTATTTTGACCATCTTTTTGCGGTCGAGCTTGCCGTATACCTTGCCGTCGACGCTCATCACGGGGGCGAGACTGCAGCAGCCGAGACACGCCACGGTTTCCAGCGAGAACGCGCCGTCGGCGGTGGTCTCGCCGGAGTCGATCCCGAGTTCCTGACGCATCCACTCCAACACCTGCGCCGCGCCTTTGATGTGGCAGGCGGTGCCGTCGCAGACCGATATTTTGTGACGACCGGGTTTTACCCGTTTGAACTGGGCGTAGAAACTCACGACTCCCTCGACCTCGACCGGCGGTATCGAGAAGTATTCCGCCGCGGCGCGGATGCCGTCGTCGGAGACGTAGCCCTCCGCGGCCTGGACCAGCTGGAGCCCCTTTATGAGGTTGCCGGGATCGCGGTCGACTTTGTTCAGAAAGGAAAATTTTTCATCCATGATGGACGCTCCCTGTCGATTGGAATGTATGCGTACGAAACCAAGTATTTATAATATATACCGCCCGCAAGGGTATTTCAATGCGAAACCGCGTTTTCCCGCCTCGGCGGGCTCTTGAATATCGGTGCGGCGCGGTGTATTTTTTAAACAACGATCCGGGGTTCACGATTTTTCGAGAGTGCCATGTTGTTCGGAGTGTCGATCGGACTCGCCAGCGCCGTCATGCAGTCCGCGGCTTATATTTTTTCGCGGCGCTTTGTAAACGAATTTCATTCCTCCGTCAGGCTGGTGATATACTCCCAGCTGCTGATGGGGATATTCGGCTTCGTGACATTTGCCGCGACCTTCCCGTTCGTCGAGTTCCCGCGCGGTTCGGAACTCGTCAAGTTTTCCGCGGCGGTGGCGGTGTTCACGGCGGCGTATCACGTGGCGTTTTACTGCTTCTTCAAGGCGCTCAATGAGATCGAGGCGTCGCGGCTGAGTTCGCTTCTCGGGCTCAAGGTCGCGGTCATCGCGCTGTTGACCTGGCCGTTTGCGGAAAAAACGCCGGGCGTGTGGCACTATGTCGCCATTTTGCTCACGGTCGTATCCGCGGTCGGCATGAACTTTTCCGGCATGCGCATCGGCCGCAAGGGGGCGCTGTATCTGGTGTTCGCGCTGCTCGGATTCGCGACCACCGACATCACGGGGACGATCTTCGTGAAATCCATGCCGGGGGATGCGGCGACGCTGAAGGCGATCTGCGCGACGTCTCTCGCGTATATGGTTCTGGGGATCATCGCCACCGCGGTCTTTCTGAAAATGAAGTTTGAGCCGCGGATGTGCAGAGGGGCGCTGCCCTATTCGGTGCTGTGGTTCGCGGCCATGCTGATACTCTTTGCGTCATTCGGGATCGTCGGGGTGGTCTTCGGCAGCGTCATTCAGGCGAGCCGCGGGGTGGTTTCGGTGGTGTTCGGAATACTTTTGGCGCGCACCGGATACGGCGCCGTCGAGCCGGACGTGCCGCTCCGGGTGTGGGTGCGCCGCGCGGTGATGGCGGTGCTCATGGTCTTCGCCATCGGATTGTATTCGTGGGCTTCGGTAAAATAAGGTGGGTTCGGCAATGGATGTGAATGCGGGAAAAAAGCGGTCGCTCTTCGATCGTCCGGAAATGGTGCTCGGGGTGTTCATCGTCGTTTCGATGGCGATATGGACGCTTCAGTGTTCGCTGCTGCAGCGGGTGTTCGGGATCGACATCTACGAAACGATCGTCTGGGGCGAACAACTGCAGCTGGGGCACAGCAAGCATCCGCCGCTTTCGGGGTGGCTCGGGTACTTCTTTTCGTGGGTTACGGGACACCGCGACTGGGGACTGTACTTCGCGGCGCAGCTGTGCATCGGTCTGGGAGTTTTCTTCACGTTTCTGACGGCGCGGCAGTTCTTCGACCGTTTCCGGGCGGCGACGGCGGCGCTGCTGCTCTATTTCGTCTACTTCTATACGCCGTCGGAGATGAAGTTCTGCACCTATCTCGTCGAGATCGCGCTCGCCCCGCTGGCGTCGTATCTCCTGATCAAAGGTCTGCGTGAGAACAAATGGGGGCAGTGGGCTCTTTTCGGAGCGGTCTGCGGACTCGGTGTCCTCAACAAGTATTCCTTCGGCCTCATAATGGCGGGGTTCGCGCTCGTCGTATTGACGCGGAAGGAGTATCTGCGCCGTCTGGCTTCGCCGTGGCCGTATTTCGCGGTGCCGGTGTTTCTGGCGGTGGTCTATCCGCACCTCGAATGGCTGATCGAGCACGATTTCGTTTGCCTCGGTCACGTCGGGGGCAGACTGGATGAAAAACACAGCATCTTCATGCCGCTTTTCGTGGTGGGCATGTCGCTGTATCCGGCGCTGATGGAGGCGGCCGCGGCGGTTTTGGCGCTGCTGCCCGGAGCGTCGCGCCGGGACGGCGGCAAATGGTTTTCGCTGGCGGGGTGGGCGCCCTGCGCTAAGAACCGCGAAGCGCTGCACTTCGCCGGGATCATTTCGCTCACGCCGGGGGCGGTGTATCTGGCGCTGTCGCTTTGCGGTACGGACATAATACTGATGTGGCTCTGCTCGGTCGCTTCGCTGAGCGGGATGACGGTGATGGCGCTCTTTCCGGTGGAGATTGACCGCCTGATCTTCAAGCGGATATCGATTCTGCTGGCGATGTTCATCGCGGCGATGTTCGTCGGGATGACGGCGGACCTTTTGTTCAGCACCAACAAGCGGCTCCACATGTATCCCGAGCCTGTCGTCGCCGCCGCGGAGACATTCTGGAAGGAGCACTCC
>Ga0310696_10007616_pt1 | contig 12697 bp, 21 predicted proteins | sample AusTroGonzalo_MG_4_FD_203885 | JGI IMG/M metagenome (GOLD analysis project Ga0310696, IMG submission 203885) | Bovine rumen microbial communities from tropical cattle in Woodstock, Queensland, Australia - Gonzalo_02 (v2) (version 2) | ecosystem: Host-associated > Mammals > Digestive system >... | reverse complement strand
AGTTGTAGCAGGCAGAGACGGTGCTTGCGTTAATGAGGTGCATCCACTGAACATTTCGGAGTAGCAACCTTCGGTCAAAGTTGTAGCAGGCAGAGATGGTGCTTGCGTTAATGAGGTGCAACCGCCGAACATACCGTAATAGCAACCTTCGGTCAAAGTTGTAGCAGGCAGAGATGGTGCTTGCGTTAATAAGGTGCAAAAACGGAACATACCGGAATAGCAACTGCTTGCCAAAGTTGTAGCAGGCAGAGATGGTGCTTGCGTTAATGAGGTGCAACCGCCGAACATTTCGGAGTAGCAATAATCGGCCAAAGTTGTAGAAGGTAGAGACGGTGCTTGCGTTAACGAAGTGCATTGCTTAAATAAATTAATAAAGCAACATGCCGACAATTCCACATCACCTCCAATTCCATTGAGCAAAGACGTAATGTCACCTGATGCGGCTAAAGTACCTACCATTATGCAATTGATATAATTGTCAAAACTAGTGCTAAAGGAATTGTTAATACCTCTGAACATTACATTATCACCAATGTTTGGAAGTAAAATCGTATTACCAAAAGTGTAATCATTCCAAGTTGACCCGTTGTCGGTTGAATACTGCAAAGAAACACCTTCAACGGTTCCGAAGATTTCAAAGCCTACAACTGAATTGGCTTGCTGTGCGGTGAAGGTGAGGTAATTGACCACGGGCGTTGGCGGCACGAATGGCGGTGGGGTTGGGTTGGGACGGAAAAGCACCGCTATTGCGGCAATTGACATGGGTGCGGCGTTGGCTGCACCTAAGAGGGTGTTTGCGCCGATGGACGAAGCAATACAAACTATCAAGGTAAGCAATAAGATTGCTACAATGGCTAAGAATTTGAACTGATTTTTCATTGTTGTAAGATTTTAGGTAGTTAGGTATTGTGGTGTGCGTTACTTAAGTAGTTACTTAATTAAAAAGGCCGTAGGCCACACGGCCACGGCCTTTCATGAAGCAATTTCGGAAGATTTCGGAAGAATGGAGTTGATTAGATTCTTTCGGGGCGGTTAGCCACGGAGAGAGTGCCATAACCAACAAGGGCAATCTTGCCTTCTTTGTCGTCAAGAATCAACGGGATGGCGTGGATGGTGTCGGAGGTCTCCCAGCTGTCGGGGGCGGTGATACTCAGCTCACCCGTTTCGACCTTGGCCGTAACGGCGGGCATAATCATACCGCTCTTGGTCTCGTTTACCACAACGACGACAAAGTAGTAGTCCTTTACGGACACGTTGGCCTTGACGGCAGCGTCAAGTCCAACGGCAATGGTACCTGCATTATTGGTGCAAGTGGTGGTGCCAAAATCCATGGTCGGAGCGTTGCCCAGGGTGAGAATGTCGGCGAGCTTCACGATCTTAACATTGTCCACGGTTTGGTTTTCGGCGGCAATCTGCTTGAAGAGCGCATTGCGGCGGGTGATACCCTTGGGAAGGGCCGGGAAGAGGGTGCGCAATTGAGCGGGGCTGAAGTTGGCCACCAAGTCACTCACTTGGATGAAGAAATTGCGCTGCGTGGTTTGGGCAGCGGTCTTGGGATTGTTGACTTCGAAAGCCTTGGCGCGCATGATGTTTTTGCCCAGGCTCTTGCTGAAGGTCATGCCACCGGCCGAACCTTTCGAACGGCCAATGATGGGATTCTGAACTTTCGTCATGGTTTATAAATTTTTAGGGTTAGGGATTATTAACGCCGCAAAAATACGTTTTTTTTAACACATAGCAATGAAATTGCAAAAAATATAAAAAAAAATACACACAAAGCCATCCGGACGCGGGAGCGAAGCCCAGCTACCCCCCTTTTTTTGCTCTCGGCCGTCAATGGGGGTTCCTCGGTTTTTTGGGTCACCTTGGCGGCGGTGTCGCGTAGAAGCTCGGTAGAGGCCGAAATGAAGGTATCAGCGGCTTGCGCCTGCACGGTGACGCGGCGCACGGCGCGGATGGTGTCGCGGCCTCGGACGGTCGTAAGGCTATCGAGAATCACCCAATTGGCGTAGTGGATTGCGGCGCTTTGGTGCCATTGGTCGAACCGCTGGACGGCCATTGCCGTTTCAGTGGTCGTTGTCTGCCGGGCTTTGCAGCTCGATAAGCACGGGGCAATTAGGATAAAGGCTGCAAATAGGAGCCTTTGAAATAGCAAAATCGTAACGGTCGAGGCGTTTCTTGACTTCATTGATTTGGTCTTGTAAGGGTTTGACAATATGTGCTGAATAAATTTCCAACACCTCTTTTGTGTAGTCAAGCTCCGTGCGCTGACGTAGCGCGTCCGCTTCGGCGCGGGCATGTTCAAGCTCGACAGTGTGTTTTTCTTCATCTAACTTGCGCTGCCTCTTTGAAACGAACCAACCTCCAGCGGATAGTGCAGCTATAACGCTGGCAACAATAGAAACCCAAGAATCAAACATCGTTGTACTCCTTTCTCGCGTCGAAGCACGGACACGCTTTTAGGCGGTTCAAATCATGGTGACCCACTACGGGGAATTTGCCGTACCGCTGGCGCAACATCTTGACGACCTTGACCAAAGTGGCCTTTTGGGCTTCGGTGCGGGTGTCGGCGGGTTTCCGCGTAAGCGGATCCAAGCCGCCGACATAGCAAACGTGGAGGCTACTATCATTGTAGCCCTTTGCCCCGTTAGCGATGGAATTGTTCCAGAGATAGGGGCCATTAGGAAGCTGTTGGAGATAGTCGAAGGTACCATCAAGATGGACCAAAATATGGTACCCGAAATGCGTCCAACCGTTACCCTTTGGGGCTGGGTCTTTATGCCAATGCCAAATCTCATCGAATGACACCTCGCGGCCTGCGGGTGTGGCGGTGCAATGAATCACTATGCGTTTAATTTTGCCCATCGTTAAAAAACTAATTCAGCGGCAAAATTAACCAAAAACTAACACAGCAAAAAATTTTTTCAATATCCTTGTGTGCTGTCGAAGCGGCCAAAGGCGTAGACTGGATTGTTGACGGTGCCAACGTTGACATCGAAAAGCGGGTACAAATATAGCTGGTGGCCAACCCACGTTGATGGTATGGGGTTAATCGTAACAACGCCGTCCGCGAGCGTAGCAAGCGGCGCAAGGTCGTAAACTACGCCCAATTCATAGCTCAAAGCCATGATGAAATTTAATTGAGTCAACACAGCGGATTGGGTCGTTTCAAGGTCGGCCACGGTCAGCATGATAGAGGTGCCGGATGAGGTCACGACAACAGGTGCGGTCAAAGCTGCCGGATTGCTGCCGATTTCAGTAATTAAGTTGGGGTCGAACGTGACAAATTCTCCATTAAGGACAACGGCCTTCATGAGTTGTGAAAATAGAACATTGCGGCGGCTGCGGCCTTGTGGTGCTGCATAGTAAAGATAATTCAGCAGCTGTTGAGGCAATTGGTTCGACATGCCGGAAACAAATTTGAAAGCGCGCTGACACGCGAGCCGCGCTGGGCTCATCGGAGCCGTGGACGGTTTTGGACACGATTGGATGATGTTCATTCCGTAGAGTGTACGCGCGTACACTCCAGCGAGTTTCTTTTTGGCACGGCCAATAATTGGATTTTGCGTAATCATGCGTTTCAGTTTTTGGGGCGTTTAAGGCGCGAAATTGAGCGCGGTACCATGGCTCGGCCATCAGTTTGCGCCTGAGATAACTTGCGTGCGACCGTGAACCCCGTTGCCCGAATGCACTCCGACTGCAATCGGAAGTCAACGGGGTTGGTCGGCCATTGAACCTATCAAAGTCAATCGGGGGCAAAAGTAGTCAAAAAATCAAATCGCGCTCAACAAAAATCAGAATTTTTTCAAACGCGCGTCAAAATCGATGCTCAGCGACCGACATAGGCGCTCAGCGCAACATGGGAAAAGTCACTTTTTCCGACACTTGCGGCTCCGCCCGCATAAAGTTGCGACCGTTGTTTTGGTGCCGCCCGTGCCACCTGCGGCAAGGGGCTTGCCCGGCCAGGGGCGACGCATAGCGGCGGGCAAGGGGATTTTCCCCGCTGCCTATACCCCGGACGGCGGCAATGGGGTTGGGGGCGCTCCGCTTTTCGCGCGCGCGTCCAGCCGCGCACAAATAGCCGCCCGTGCCACCTGCGGCAAGGGGCTTGCCCGCGTAGCGGCGGCAAACCGCTTTCACGGCGCGTGGGTCGGTGTGAGGCCAAAAAAAAAGCGGGAACAAGTCCCGCTCTCACAATTGTTTAACCAGCTAATCGAATTGGTACCGAATTAACGGCGGCAAAGATACAAAATTATTCCTTATAATCAGGATAACGGTTCTCAAATTGCCACCATTCCAGCACATCGGCGAAGCCGAACAAACAGAAGGTGGCAAAATAATAGGCGGCTTTCTCACTATCGAAACCGACACAAAAGCCATGGCCGCGCCCGTCAAAGCGGGCGCTGACCACAATAAAATTATGCTCGTTTACTTTCATAGCGCAAAATTAGCGAAAATTATAGTTACCATACAAACGTTGTTTGCTCCGCCTCATGTTTTCCACGGAAGCGCGTATCGCTGCGCACGTTCTAGGGCTCATCCAATAACATGTCATGAATAGATTATCCTTAAAAACTGAAACGTGCTGCACCTTCCACTTATCGAAGGCGTCATTGATGAAGCCTTTGCAGGCATCTTCCGTCTCAAATTGGCGGACAAGAGGCCGCCAGCCCGTTATGGGCTTGAACTTAATGCAAATTGACCACATTGCTCCAATTCCTTTCCATATATTCGCGCTCATCCTGAGCGTGTTGTTCATACCAATACAGTTCGTCGTAATTCATAGCACAGAAATTTCAGGGTAACACTCAAAACAGTGACAATAATTCCGACCGCCAACGACGGTCTCAAACAACTCGCAGAAAAAATTTCGCTCGGAATACTCATCGCAAAAGCGACAATTCACGCAGTAGGCTTCGTTACTCATTGCTCGCCCTCCTCATCTTTTGGTGTGAAATCAAAGCAATAATCTGTAAATGAGCGTGGAAATTGGTTCAATTCGCACTTTACATTACCCGATACCGTTGTCTTGACAAAATAGTAGCACCAAGGACATTTTACGTACATCATTTCGCACCTCCTTTCACGAATTTGGCTTTAATACCACGGTATAAAATCAAAAGTTCCTCATTGGCCTGGATGGTGCCGCCATAGGCGGTGCAGATGTCTTTCAACTCGTCATAAGAACCGCACTTGTAAAGGCGCTCTTTGATTACTCTGTTGGTGGATAGTGACGCATCAGGCGAATAATTTTCGGGGTCAGCGTTCTTAATCTCTTCGGTCGGGATGCAAAACACCTGGAAACAAGCGTACTTGTAAGCAACCGCTAAGGCCTTGTTGCTAGCCTTATCGCCTGCATCCATGCCTTCACCGATAACGGTAGCGCAAACCTCACTACCGTCAATGGCGGTGAAATGATACCTCACTTTGAGGATGGCCGACAAAAGAGCGGATCCCTTCGCGGTCACGCGCTCCTCACGGGTGCTTTCTAGCACTTCGGGCACCACGATAACCCCGTACTTCGCAAACAATGGGTGTAAGGTGTTCATAAGGTCGTCGACGCCACGAAAAGAGTATCCTTGTTGCTGATTCTTCTTGGTCTTGCCAAGTGCGCCGATTTCAGCGGTAATGGCGCAAAGTGATTTCGTAATTTCCATAACGATTGAATTTGATAGGTTAGAATAGAATTAGTTGAAGTTGCAGCAACCGGCATAATGCACGCGGTTGGATTCATTCTCGCAAGCCTCGGCGATTCTCGCCGAAACATAACCAAAGGACAAAATATCCTTTGTTTGGCAGTCAAATTTTCCGCCATCGCGGAACCGCCAGGCGGCGGAGTTCTCGTCCAAAGTCATTTGCTGACGGACGAAATCCAATGCAGCTGCAATGTGCAGCGCCTCGGACGGTGATAGAATTAGTTGAATTGTCATAGAGCAATTGATTTTGATAGGTTGATAGGTTATAATCAAACGGGGCTAACCGCTTAACTTTCAGATACAAAGATGCAAAAAATATCAATACGAACAACAAAAAAAAGCGATTTTTTTTCATCAAAAAAGCATTTTTTTTCATTTCAAAGAGCCGCGGCATCCGAGCCGCACCGCAGACAAAAGTTAAAAAAAACTAAGAAAACAAAGAAAGCTGGACGCCGGGAGCGGCGACACCGCCAGACAACACCGACACGCCCCAGCTGGACGCCACCAAAGAAGCCACCGACCAAGCCACCGACCAACCACACAACCCCCGACCGACCAAGGCACCCGCGAAGGCGGGGCAGGCAGCTGCCACGCGCGAAGAGAAGGGAGAGCCCCCGCCCGAAGACGCAAAGACCACAAACCCCGCGAAGAGAGACCGCAGGGAACCGAAGCCGACAGAAGCGACAACGGCAGAAGCCGAAGAGAACAAAGGAGCAACCACAGCAAAGAACTGAAAACCAGCAACAAAGATACGAAAAAAAACAACACCAAGCAAGAAAAAACGAAAAAAAAAAGCAAAAAAAACACCACCCAGGGCGACGCGGAAACGGCCGAGAAAACACCCCCCTATTTGCAGAAAATCACTGACCGCCACGATATAAAGTCACAGCGAAGACGACAACACCGCAGCGGCGGACGGCGGAAATGCGGGCCACTGACGCAGGCGGCGTGTTAAGATATAGCAGAGGAAAGGCGACCGCGGCACTGACCGCACCGCCGCCCCTGTGGTTTGCCGCCAATCGACAAAGACCGCATCAGAACTTTTTAAGGAGGTTGTGCGTCAGGGCGGGCGCGGAATGCGACGCAAGCCACAAAATGCGCGTTAGAGGATTATATCGCGCGCGCGTTAAGCCGCGCATAAAAAAGCCGCCCCCGCCACCTGCGGCGGGGGTTTTACCCGCATAGCGGGCGGCAATCCGCTCTCCCCGCGGCTGTCGGCGGCTGGTTTGCCCTGAGAACGCCACCAATCAAGAGACGGCGTTGGCCACCTGCGGCCAACGCGAACCCCGTAAGGGGCGGCACGACTTGGCGGCGAGCGAAGGGCAACCAGCGGCCACAGAGGCAGGCTTGAAGCGTAGGCACCAGCAGGGGGGCAAAAGGCCACGGTCGCCCGAGGCGGACAACGGTAGCCCCGGGCGATCGCGGCCGTTTGCGCCCCGCGTGTGAGTCCGTCCGCGGGGGCTTCTTTTTAAAGCGTTGGCCTTGTGCGGCGCGACCGGGCGGAGGGGCTTGGACGGGACGCGAAGCGGCACGCCGGAAGCGAAGCGAACCCCCGTAGCACGGGACGCCGTCGGGCAACCAAGAGGAACAAGGGTAGGTGGTAGCCCGCCGGCGGCGCGCCCAAATGAAAATCAAGAAACATCACGGATAGACATAGAGCCTTGCATCACCTTTTCGCATTGCTGGTCTATTATGTTTGCAAATTCAAGCTCACAGAACAAAGAGCAATCAGGGATAATCTTTGAGACCTTCATGCCACGTTTCGGGTCAAGCTCATCGAGAAAAATCCTGCCATTCGCATCTTTTAAGCAAGTGGCGTTGATTTCTCGTTCAATAAGGGACATTTCAAGGAACACATTAGGAAAATCTGTACGAATTTTATTCCAATAGCCTATACCGCCTTTGACACAACCAATGCAGTTGTTATTGTTGTAACCAAGTCTGTACATCACAGGAGGCTTTATGTTGAATTTTTCCAATAGAGACAGACAATTCTCTTTCGTAAACTTGTGTTCAATGAGAGGGAACAAAGGTTTTGTGTCGGGGTTTTGCTGTTTGAAACGTATGGCGCGGTTGATTTCGCGCTTGCAATAATCGAAGCCGAAAACCTGACCGTCCCAAGTGTGCAAAATATCTTCCAAAGCGTAGCGAACGCGCTTTTTAAGCTCAAATGTGCATGATGCGCCCGATGGTCCGTTAATGAAACGCTTTTTTCGCAATACCTCTTGCACTGAATTGTATTTTGAACTTTTCAATATGTTTACCTTGCAATGAAAAGCGTTTTGAAACTGCGCAATGAAGCGTTCATTGTCAGGGTGTGAAGAGCCTGTATCAATATAGAACAATTCTACATTGTTGTATGATTGCAGTGCAAGATAGCAGGCAATAGCCGAAGTTGCACCACAAGAAAACCATGCTATAATCATAAAACGTGTGTTTTTAATTTGATAATGAAACATTGTGCAATGCATCAAGGAGCCACATATAGGAGGTGTTGCATCGTTTGTTGGTGTCTATATCACGGGTCTCAAGAAAAGCCTCGTAGCAGTTCATGAAGTCCCACACGGCGAAATATAGCTTACGGAACAATAGTTTCTGTTTCTCATCCATGGCAATGGTATTTATGTTCAAAGCGGGTGGTTAATGATGGTGTCGATTAGCGGATAGAGCTTGTTGAGGCGTTCCTTGAGCTTTCTTGCATTCTCAAGGTGCTGCCAAAGCTGTGTAATATCATATTCGTTTTCCTCAGCGAGGTATTGAAGGGTGATTGATGCAAACATTTTCAGGGTGTTCAAATCGATGTCATTCATTGGTCAAAATTTTGAAATATATGTGATGTACATTGGAAAATTGCAAAGTGTTGATAATAAGTAAATAAGCGAATGGCCATGTACATTGCGGCTGACGTTTTACTTACCGTCAGCCGCCGTTTTTTAATATTTTCATAAATTGCTGATAATCAACGGTTTTAGAAATACGCCAAAATCCACCGTTTTTGTCCTTTCTAAGCCCTTTTTGACATGGGATGGACAAACACCTTACTTTATCATCAGAAAGAAACATATATGGCCAAAAAGCGCACAGAAGGCAATCATTTAGATGGGGAAAGCATTCGGTAGGGACAAACTCATAAATAATGCCATCGCCAAAAGAACAATAGCATTGGTCCGGGGTAATCTGTCTTTGCATGGTGATTCAGTTTAGGGGTTCAAGAGGCAAGTCAAGCCAGGGTGCTGGCTGCGTATTGAAGTTCTCAAAACAAAGCTGCTTTGATGGGTTGAGAAACTCATCGGCAATCTTGTCAAAGCGTTTCTCCAGTTTCTTGGCCTTATCCAAAGCGGATTTGGTGCGATATTTCCAGTAGTCTTTTTGCGCGTTGCGCACCTCAACGGCAAGTTTGATGATTTCGATAGGCTCCATGATGATAAAGTTATAGGTTAAGTGTCAAATAGTGTTGGATTGTAACGGTTTGCAATCTCGGTTTGCTCTTCCTCTTGGATGATTTCCTCCCAATCCAGCTTTGCGTACTTGGAGCCGTATTTCTCGCGCCTCCAATTTGTAAGGCGTAGAAAATTGGCCATCGTGTCTAACGACTTCTCGACTGCCATATCGCGGACTTGGTGCTTGATACGGATTTCATCATAGGTCTTCTCCATGGCGGTTATCATGCGCTTGTTTTCGCGGCTGGTTTCGTCGCTGCAATCGATAGCAACGGGGCGGTAAATACTTGAATCAATCTCCAGCATCCGGACGGGCTTCATGCGGTCTTTACGCACTTGGCCATCGTTGTAGCGGAAAATCCACCATTTGAGGAAGCAAGCGTTGTAAAGCTGCGTGCGCAAGTAGGGGCAGAGAATCATGTCGAGCGTTTTCTGCGAAAATTCGCCGCTGGTTAAGTCAATAAACTTGATGCCGTTGCCCTTGATACTGAACTCCAAGCGCCAAACGGTTTGCGAAGGGTCGAGGCTGTTGTTTATCCACATTTCCTCGATGTAATTTTTTCGCTTGACATCGATAAATTCCTGCGTTTTGTTGTAGAGGTACGCGGATACGTCCGATACATGGGAGCCGAAGCGAAGGTATTGGAAATTGTGCCGGGCTGACTGCTTGCCTATCACCTTGAAGGATTCCTGTTCGTCTTTGTCCTTCGTTTTGCCCTTGCGCTTATAGTGGGGTAGGGTAGGAGCCTTTGCAGCCTTTCCGGCACATTTGTACTTGGCTTGGCCGATTTTCCATATTTTCACAGCGAGGAAGTCGCGGATAAAGTCTTGCACATCAGGATAGTCAATGAAGCGGTGGAAGTCGGCGCATAGGTCGACACGTGAAACGCCCATGTAGCCTAAGCGAAAATCAAAGAGTAGGTTTTTAACGATTCGGTCAAGATTGGGCAAGTAGAGGATGGGGTTCAAGATTTTGAGAAGGCCTAAATTAGGGTTCATGTGCTTCATTCGAGGGTGGAGTGTCAAGATGGCCATTTGTTCGCCGTCCATACTAATCGTGTACATGTCAGCGAAAATGCTGGTACCGTAGGGCTCTCGGTCTACGGAATAATTAGTGTGGACTGCGAAATTTGAGCAATCCACACTAATCGTTAGCCAGTCGACACTTATAAGGTGCATAACTCTGAGGCTTATAAGGTTAACACTTAGAGCTTATTGATGTCCCATAAGGTTGCACTTGTGAACCAGCCTTTTTCGCTCTTGCGACTCGACACATTGAACAAAGCGCGAACGGCCATACCTGGCTGGAGCGTTGCGAGTTTTCCGATACGTTCGCCGATTGCGTCAATGGCCAAATAGGTTGATGGCATTTCAAAGGTCTCTACGACTACGGTTTGGCGCTGCCATTCGCCTTTTTCGGAGGTGCCTTTCACGACCTCGTCGATTTCCTTAATTCTTCCGAAGAATTCCATAATTGATTGAATTTAGATTGTTCTACCCCCACAAATTGATTCTAAGGGCTCCGGATGGTATTTAACATAATGTCGATTGCTTTTAGGCGAGAAAAAGGCCATTTTTAAGCTTTCTGAGAGGGGAGGGATTTTCGCGCCGTATGTGGGTACCATTGCGGACGGTTGGGGTAGCTGGGAGTCGTGAGGGGGGTATTACACGTTGCTCTTACCACCCCCAACCGCGCTGCAAAGATAAAGCACTTTTTTCGCTGGACGCAAAAAAAGTTATCAACATTAACATGCGGAAAGGTGTTGATAAGATGTTAAATGGTATTAACGCAATTCGCTAAAATACTGCGAATTAAGGTAATAATTTAAGTTGTCAAGTTTTTTTTCACCTATGTAGAGGCCAATTTGCTCCACGGAAAAATTTTGAGCGGCCATCTTTTTAACTTTTAGATGGCGAAAAAGGTGGGATGATGGCCGTGCAAAGCCGTATTCATAGAGCCGCCACAATCCAACGTGGTCTACTGCGCGACTGAAACACCTCTCGTATTGGCCTTTTGGCAAACGCTCCATGTCGGCGAAGATGGCACCCATGTCGTTTGTGTTTGCGAAGCCCAAATCGGTTACGGGCAAAACACGGGTATTGTTACCCTTTTGGGGTTGGATTTGTAGGGTGGTTTGGTTTATCACTGTCCAGCGGTCGCGCTGAAAAAGCTCGTTAATACGGCAACCGCAATCGTATTGGAGCCCCGCGAGGCCGTAGAACTCGCGGCGGTATTGCTGGATGAATTGCAGAATCTCAATTGCGTATGCCTCCAACTGGTTGACTGAAAGCGGTTCCAAATCAAGGGCGGGCAAAAGGGATTGGGGTACGGTTCGGATTTTCAGTGCCATGGCTTAATAGAAAAAGTTGGAAAAATGCTCATCGTTGGAAAGCGCCATGTAGAGGTGTAGCACATGATTTGGAAACCAGCCGCCGCCGTTGGAAAATGGCCACGTTATTGTGGGCGTGGTGTAGGGGACAACTTCGTACTCGATTTGTTGAAGGTCAGTGCAAAACATTAGAGCGTGGGCGAATTGCGGGATAAACTCGACATCTGACTGAAAGCTGAAACCGTTTAGCCGGATTGAGTAGCGGGAACCGCTACGAATAACGGAAAGTGTGGTTTGCTGGATTTGGATATGTTTGTAGACATCCACGCCGAAATCGTGTATTTCTTCGTGGGATTTCCAAGGCTCGTAGGTTTGGGATGCTTCATAGATACCCCGGGATAAAAGGTTGTACCAATTTTGGCTGTTGTGGTTCTCGGTGGGAAAATAGGGCTGCATACGCCGATAAATGGGAGTCCAATAGGACTTGATATTGTAATATTTGTCTTGGGTTGCTTTTTGTGCCGGGGTGGGTTGATAGTGAAATATTGTGGGTTTAGAGCGCGCATAGGTTCGGCCATGGTAGTGTTGAAACACCATACCACCGACCGAACCTATTTGTCCACCAGCTATTGGGGATTGGACGCGCATAGTTATGTGGATTACGCTGTTTGAACCGTCCAATCATTTGGAATGCCATTGACACCTGAAACATCCCAAGAGGCTAGAGCGCTTTTTACGAATGTACCGTTTTGGGCTACACCATCAACCCAACTTTCTGTAAAATCTTGACCAGGTTCGGTTGTAAACATTGCTTCAATATATTCTAAGGACGTGCATCCACTGAACATAGAAGAATAGCAACCTTCGGTCAAAGTTGTAGCAGGCAGAGATGGTGCTTGCGTTAATGAGGTGCATCCACTGAACATTTCGGAGTAGCAACCTTCGGTCAAAGTTGTAGCAGGCAGAGATGGTGCTTGCGTTAATGAGGTGCAACCACGGAACATACCGTAATAGCAACCTTCGGACAAAGTTGTAGCAGGCAGAGACGGTGCTTGTGTTAATGAGGTGCATCCACTGAACATAGTAGAATAGCAACCTTCGGTCAAAGTTGTAGCAGGCAGAGACGGTGCTTGCGTTAATGAGGTGCATCCACTGAACATTTCGGAGTAGCAACCTTCGGTCAAAGTTGTAGCAGGCAGAGATGGTGCTTGCGTTAATGAGGTGCAACCGC
>Ga0310696_10007614_pt1 | contig 12699 bp, 12 predicted proteins | sample AusTroGonzalo_MG_4_FD_203885 | JGI IMG/M metagenome (GOLD analysis project Ga0310696, IMG submission 203885) | Bovine rumen microbial communities from tropical cattle in Woodstock, Queensland, Australia - Gonzalo_02 (v2) (version 2) | ecosystem: Host-associated > Mammals > Digestive system >... | reverse complement strand
ATCCGCGGCGTTGATGCCCAAGGTCGCCTCATCGTACCATCCGGCATCACCTATGCAGCACTCGTCCTGCCCGAAGTCAAACGCCTGCCCGAATCCACACGTCAGCGCATAGCCGAACTCGAAGCACAAGGCGCCACCATCATTCGCGTCAACGATGGCGACTACCACTCACCGCTTAACGCTAAACGCTCACCGTTACTGCGTCCGGAAACGATGAAGCAACTCGGCATCAAAACCATCCGCCGCCGTACCGACAGCGGCTATCGCTACTTCATCGCCAACCTTCAGTCCGCCGACGTCCATGCCTATATCCATCCCGCCGTCACTACCGACAGCGTCCTGCTTAGCCTGCATAGCGGCGAGTCGTGCCTGCTGGACATCACACCCGACGGCTGCTCCATTGAGCGCCTAAGTTTAGCAGGACCGGTTGGGGATGAATTAAAAATTAAAAATTCAAAATTAAATCTCTCTCATCAGGATTGGACCCTTGCACCTGTTCAGATGCATAGTTTTGACAGCTTGACACCTGTTGCATTGAATGGATTACAATATTGGTCTGATTTTTGGAAAGATGCTGTCGGCACCATGGCTTACCAGACAACCGTCAAGTTCTCCGCCAAGCAACTCAACAACCGGACCATAGTGCTTAACCTCGGCGACCTGCGCGAGTCCGCACATGTGTTTGTCAACGGGCAGGATGCCGGCACCGTCTTTGCCGCGCCCTTCAAGATAGATATAACGCCTTACCTGCACAAGGGGCAGAACACCCTTCGCATCGAGGTCACCTCGCTCGCAGCTAACTACCTCGCCGAGATGGATCGCCGCGGCATCGTCTGGCGCCGGTTCAAGGATGCTAACATTGCCAACCTCAAAGGCGGCAAAGTCTCCTACTACGGCAACTGGGATGTTATGCCTTGCGGCATCAACTCCGCCGAACTGATCATTTACTAAAGTTTCCTACATGTTGGGAACAGAAAGAAAATACAACATAAAAAACAATATTGGTCAAATTCATTCATAGATTGATCATCGAAAATGTTTTTTAGGTTTATTTCTGAAAGGGCTGTTACTCGCAGAGTTGTGAATTAGACGGATAAGGCTATCGTTAAGTTCACTTAAACGAGAGTCTTATACGGCTAAGGCACAAGCCCGACAGGGCAACAGACTTTTCAGGGTTTATATAGGTTTTTTGTTTAATCAAGCCAACTGAGAAAGTAAAGTCATTTATACCAAATAACTCCACTATGCGACGCGAAGCATTCAAGATGTATCTCCTCCCCGACATGAAGGACGAGTACCGACGCCGGCACGCCAACCTCTTCCCCGAACTGCGCCAACTGCTCTCCGACAGCGGTGTGCGCAATTACAGCATTTACCTCGACGAGGATACCAACACCCTCTATGCCTATCAGGAACTGGCGGGCGACGGCGGTAGCCAGGACCTCGGTGCCACCGAGATCTGCCAACGCTGGTGGGCATACATGGCCGACATCATGGTCACCAACCCCGACCACTCACCCGTATCCATCCCAATGCCCGAGATGTTCCACATGGACTAACCATCCATCCGCATAACTTACCTTGCACCCTATCGCAGCAGGATCCATCCACAACGCAACACCACTATTCTAAGTGCCCTCTGGGGCACTTTTTTTATGCCTCTTACTCGTCCTCCGCCATGAGTTTCGTTCATTGTCCTGCATGATATGCAGGTGTCCCTCCCCTTTCTTTGTCTATTGCCGCCCAATCGTATTGGGCGTTTTCTTCGTTCTGTGCGCTTCGCGTAAGCGTAGCGGTGTTCTCTTGTCGGCGTTTGTCTATTGTCTCGCATACTATGCGAGTATCCTTCCGTCCTTCGTCCATTGCGCCTGCATTGAATGCAGGCATCGGCTTTGCCGACCATATCAGCGTCTGTTACGTTCGGATAATATCCGAACATCAGCACCAGCATTGTCCGGATTCGCGGCGATGGTATCACCGCCTTTCTTTTGTTGTTTGCGTCGGGATACTATCCCGACAACGGCTCTCAAGAGCCGCCTCTTCTTGGTAGTTGTCCAGCATACTATGCTGGTATTCTCCCTCACTTTGTCTATTGCGCCTGCATTCAATGCAGGCACGGCTCTATTATCTGCTCGTCTTCTTCGTCATTCCACCGCTTGTCATGCAACAGCATCGCAATAACCTCGCATAATCCTCGCGTTAATCGTATACCCTTGCTATACCCTTGCTATACCCTCAGCCTCTTCTTGCGCCATCATTTCTGCCCTCATTCTATCCCCACCTATTCCATCCTATTGCTACCTATTCCGCCTGTCGGCGTTTTTCCTCACTTCGTCTATTGCGTCGGCATTAAATGCCGACACGGCTCCCGAGCCGCCCCCAGAATATCCGGTATCTTCGGATTAGCGTAGCGGTCTAACCAATTTTCTCCCTTTTTCGTTGAATTCTTCACTTTCTGCTACTCTTTCCGGCATTTTATACACTTCTTTCTTGCATTTGTCAGATTTTTTTCGTAACTTTGTGGTCTCAATGCGTAAGACTAACACTTTTTTACCATGGAACAACAGACAATCCTCCAAGAAATAACGCCATTGGGTGAACATGACCTGATGTACGTAGCTGACCGCCACAAGGTGTGTTGCGATTTTCCGCTTCACCGCCACAACCTCTACGAACTGAACTTCGTGGAACACGGTGCAGGCTGTGAGCGTATAGTGGGTGACTCGGTGGAGCAGATAGGTGAATATGAACTGGTACTGATCACCTCGCCCAATCTGGAGCACGCATGGACGCAAGGCGTGTGCACCAGTACGGATATTCACGAGATAACCGTCCAGTTCGCGTTTGACTACAACGCGGGGACCGTGCTCTCCACCAACCCGTTCCGCAGCATACAGCAGATGTTCATCCGGGCACAACGCGGACTGTGCTTCCCTATGGAGGCGATTATGCGCGTCTATCCGCGGCTGCACAAGTTGTCAACGATTCCCAACGGCTTTGATGCCGCGATGGAGATGATGTATATCCTGCATGAGTTGTCGCTGTTTGACAATGCCCGCGAACTGTCCTCGTCCTCGTTTGCACAGGTGCGGACCAGCAGCGAGAGCCGGCGTGTGGCAAGGGTGAAGGAGCATGTGGCCGCCCACTACATGGAGAATATCACCCTGGAGCAGATGAGCAGTCTGGCAAACATGGCACCCACGGCGTTCTCGCGCTACTTCAAGCTCCGCACCGGCAAGACGCTGTCGGAATACATCGTGGATGTGCGCCTGGGTGCAGCTGTGCGCAAACTGATTGACACCGACGAGCCTGTGTCGAGCATCTGCTTCCAATGCGGTTTCAACACCCTGAGCAACTTCAACCGTCTTTTCCGCAGCCGCAAGGGTACATCCCCCACCGAGTTCCGCGAGAAATATGCCAAAACAAAAGTGATTATATAAATTACTGAAGTTTCCCATATATTGGAAACAGATTAACAGAAACACACAAAATGTTCCCCAAAACTTTTGTTGATTGTTCTGAAAGTAAGTTTTTGGGGTTCTTCTCGGGAGATGGTCCCGTGATGGTCCTGTTCCAAACTTCACATTAGGCTGAGATAAATAGCGAAAAACAAGAACATGATAAATAGTGCGGTCATTGAGCAACTATTCTTTGAGCTTCAGCCACGACTGGTACGGTTCGCTGTGCGGTTTGTGGATGACGAGACTGCCGAGGACATTGTGCAGAACTGCTTCCTGCACCTGTGGGAGAAACGTGAGGAGATGAAAGCGGACAACCTGAAAAGTCTGCTGTTCACGATGGTGCATAACGCCTGTCTGAACGAGCTGAAGCATCGCGTGGCGGCAGGAACAGAATCGCTGGACGAGATGATGGAGGTGGAAGGTTCGGAGCAACTGTACTGGCAGGACTTTGCGCCGGAGGCGGATGAACGGATGATAGCGGACGAGTTGCAGGAACAGATTGATGGCGCGCTGGCGCATGTGAGCGAGAGGAGCCGCGAGATATTCATGATGAGCCGTCAGCAGGAACTCAAGCCCAAAGAGATAGCCGAACAATTAGGTATCACACGACAGGCGGTGGAGAAGCATATAAACGCCGCGCTGGATGCCTTGCGGACGTATCTGCCGAAAAATTTGCTGCCGTTGGTTGCATTTTGGGAGTGTATATTGTTATACGAGTAGAATGGAAGAATTTTATTACATAGCGCAAATGTATTTCCGCGGCACAATAAGCGCGGAAGATGAGGTGCGGTTGTCGGCGTGGCTCAAGGAGAGCGATGCTAACCGAGTGATGTTCCGGCAATGGGAGGACGAGTGGCGGAAGGTTGCAAGGCAACAAGCTTCGGAAAAGACGCAGGCTGCTTTTGCCAAACTGATGCAAAAGACAGCCCAAAAACCTAAGCCGCAACCTATTCAGTTGGTCCGCAGCAAACGTTCGCCACTGATTATCCGCCGCAGGTACTATGCTGCAGCGGCTGTGGCGTTGCTGGTGATTGTGTCGGGTGCGTTGTGGCTATTGCGGCCGGAAGCACACGAGCCGTTCATGGTGCAGACCGGTGCTCATGAAGTTCAGCAGGTGACGCTGCCCGACGGAACAAAGGTGACGCTCAACAGCCTGTCAACGCTTGCCTGTGCGGAGGATTACAACCGCAAAGACAGACAGATTGTTTTTGAAGGCGAAGCGGTGTTCGATGTGGCGAAAGATGCGGAGCGGCCATTCGTCATCCATGTGGGCGACTACAGCGTGACGGTACTTGGCACGCAGTTCAACCTTTCCGCCTATCCGTGTGACGAGAGTTATACAATCGCGCTGGTTGAAGGCAAGGTTTGTGTCGCTTATCAGAACGATTCGGTATATATGGAGCCGGATGAACAGGTGCGGTTTGACGTGACGAATGAGACCTTCGTTAAGCAGCCATACAATGCAGCGCAAGCCGCAGCATGGACGAACAGCCGCCTGGAGGGAGAGTTGGCGGTGGGCGAGTTGGCACATAAGTTGGAGCGAATCTATGACGTACAGATTGCCTTTGCCGAGGCAAGCCTGGCACAGGAAAAAGTGTATATATCCATTGGCTATGACGAGCCGTTCGGCGATGTGTGCGACGCCTTGCAGACGTTGCTGCCGGTGCGCATTGAGCAGAACGACAACGGCTATCTTATTTCCGCCCGATGAAAGGCCGCTGGCTCATAGTGCTGTGTCTGTTCTGTCTGCCCTTGCAGGCTGAGCCGTTTCGTAAGAGCTATCGTGAGATGCCTTTAGCGGTCGTGCTGCAGGATATAGAGGCGCATTTCGGCTGCTCGTTTCTCTACCGTCCGCAGGACATAGTGGCTGCACCGGCGGTGACAGGTTCGTTTGCTACCGATGATTGCAATGAAGTGCTTCGCCATGCCTTGGGCGAGGCACTTGTTGTTACACGTCGCAAGAACATCCTGATTATCTCCCCCGCGCCACCAAAGCCCAAACCGATACAAGTCAGAAGCGTCATCTGCGCGGAATCTACAATCGTCACCAACACCGATACACTTGCTCCGGAAGAGCCACGCGACACGGCAAGATATGAGCTGTTGGGGCAGATCAGCTATCTGCCGGTTGAGCTGCTGAATCCGTTTACGCCTCTTATTCTTCGCATTGACACCTCGCGCATTGCGCGCTATACGCATCCGCGTTCTGCAATTATTCAACCGCTCAACAATCCAACATACCTAAAGCACTCGCTGCTCACGGCTGTCAGTCTGGGTTACGGTTCGGAGATAAACACGCAACTGGACTTGGAGTACGTCTTTTTCTTCCACAAGAACTGGGGATTCAATACCGGTTTGGCCTTTGATTATGCCGGGCAATATACCGGTTCATGGGCACACGAGATGCGTTTTGCATTGCCGCTGGCGCTGCGTACACAATGGTTCTTCACGCAGCAATGGGGTTTGCAAGGGGCAGCAGGCATACAAGTGTACTTCCCGATGGCTGACCCGAATGGCACGGAAGCCCAACCCTTTGCTATCTCGTCAAGCAGCGTGGACATGGCAGCTTACGCCGAAGTGGATGCCGCCTACGTACTTTCTCCGCACGTCACACTTCTTTTCGGTCTGTATGGTCGGTTCTCCGCACTTGCACTCACGCCCTGGTCTGTCGGCGTGCAAATGGGGTTCCAGATAGGAAAATAAAGTCTCCCCGATACTTTTTTTCAAAAAAAATGATTTTACAGGTTGCATTTTTGCAGCCTGTTTTGTTATACGTTTAGAGCGGTGAGGAGCCGCACCCCTAAAAAATTACAATTTAAAAAGTATAAAATCATGAATAACGAAGTTAATCGTGCCTTCACGGCCAAGAAAATCCTGTTTGTCATCGACACTTATCAGACCAACAACAATGGTACGTCCATTTCCGCTCAGCGTTATGCTGCACAATTGCGTGAGCGTGGACATGAAGTCCGTATTCTTTGCGCCGACGAGGAGCCGGCAGCGGACAAGTACATTCTGCAAGAGAGACACCACTACCCGTTCGACGGCTTGGTGCATAAGCACGGTTTCCGTTTTGCGCAACCGGATGAACAAATAATCCGCCAGGCTGTTGAATGGTCGGACATTGTACATTGCTTTATGCCTTTTCCGTTGACATCCGCTACGAAGAAGATAGCCGACCGTTTGGGCAAGCCTGCCACAGCCGCGTTTCATATCCAGCCGGAGAACATCACATCGTCCATCAGTTTAGGGAAAGTCAGTTGGGTGAACAATGCTATCTATCGCGGCTTTCGCGAGGCTATATATGACAAGTTCACGCATGTGCACACGCCGTCGCAGTTCATGGCAAACGAGATCATCAGCCGCAATTACAAAGCCAAGATGCATCCGATCAGCAATGGCATACAAGAAGCGTTTATGGAAGCAGGGGAGAGTAAGTTGAGAGTGGAGAGTTTAAAGTTGAGAGAAGTTGGAAAATCAAAAGTTGATAGTAGTAAGAAAGTGTTCAAGATTATGATGATTGGCCGTTTGAGTCAGGAGAAGCGTCAGGACGTGATTATCAATGCCGTGAAGTACAGCAAGTACGCCGACAGGATACAACTCGTTTTTGCCGGTCGCGGACCGGAGTACGACAAGTATGTAGAGTTGGGTAAAGACCTGAAGCATCAGCCGCAGTTCATCTACGTAGGTCGTGACGAACTGATTGAGAACCTGCTGGATACCGATCTGTACGTACACGCCAGCGACATGGAGAGCGAGGCAATCAGCTGCATCGAAGCGTTCGCCACAGGACTGGTGCCCGTGATAGCCAACAGCCACGTGAGCGCTACTCCGCAGTTCGCCATTGACGGCCGCAGCCTGTTCATACCGGGCGACCCGAAAGATCTGGCACGCGCCATTGACTACTGGCTGGATCATCCTGGCGAGCGCAAGTTCATGGAAGAGCAGTACCGTCTGGCAGGCAGAAAATACAGCCTCGAATCGTCCGTGGCACAGTTTGAAGAAATGTTGAACGCAGAAATACAAGAACATGAAACGAATACTATTCATCGCGGCGGTGCTGATATGGACATCCGCGTTGCACGCAGCCGATACCGGATTGCATCTTTCCGTTAGCCCTTACGACACCTCGCTATCAAAGCCTATGCAGAAGCAGTTCAGCCGTATAGCCCCAATCCGCACAGACAAAGGCTTGTTCGGAGGCAAGGCAGGCAAAGGACGCATGTATTGCGACATCCGGCTGCCAGGGCTGACACCACAACTGTTGATTGACGTAGGAATGAGTATGTCGAAGATGCCCGGAATAATAGGTATGGCGCCCGGATGGTTTGCCATGTTCAGCCCACTGGCGTGCCCGAAAGACGAGCTGTTCGGAGCAGTGAAATGCAACTCAACCATCATGGTGACATGGAGAACGTATTTTTAAGAAAAAAAATGCAGCAGAAGGTTGCATTTAGGATGAGATTATTGTTATACGGATAGAACAACAAAAATTTGAAACAATGAAAACAACAAACGAACAGCCCAGAGAGGAAAAGAAGACCAATCGGTTTTTAATGATTGCAGTTATTGTACTCTTTATCATAACACTGCTGGCAATAGGAGTGCGCGCCTCGGCACAGGAGCGCATCGAGCTGCTGCCGTCAGGCGACTTTGAGACCTGGGCGGAAAAGCAGATTAGCGAATCCAAACTGATAGGCGGGCAGACGAAGACGCTGTACAAGCTCGGAAAAATCTGGGATTGCAGCAACGCGCATGCCAAAGCCTTCGGCGTGGACAAAGTGTCCATAAGTGTGCGTCCTGAGAAACGCGGTAACGGTTACTGCTGCCGCATGGAGACGACACTGGAGGAGGTATCGGCGATAGGTGTCAACCTCAAAGCACTGGCTACGGGATCGCTGTTCACGGGCAAGATGCTTGACGTGGTGGGCATGCAGCAGAGTTCGGATCCGAACTCGGGTATCGACATGGGCGTGCCGTTCACGGGGCGTCCGAAAGCCCTGCAACTGGACTACAAGGCATTCATCCAGCCGGAAGGGCAGGTCGTTTACGCCGATGCCGGCACGAAGGTGAAGAATGTCAGCGGTAGCGACGCCGGTCAGATAACGCTGATCCTCCAGCACCGTTGGGAAGAGAACGGGCACATCTACGCCTATCGTGTAGGTACAGCTCATGAGTTCATCCGCCAGAGCACCGACGGTTGGGTGAACGCCCACCAGGTGGATGTGTGCTATGAGGGCAAGGAGCAGGAATGCCGCATTCCGCTGTGCACCAACCGCCAGAAGGCACGTAACTCGCAAGGGAAGATGGTATATATCGAGGAAGTGGACTGGCGCGGAGACATTGAGCCGACGCACATCATCATACAAATCTCTGCCGGTAGTCTTGCTCCCTTCACCGGCTGCCCGGGGAACACAGTGTGGTGCGACAATATAGGATTGGTGTACAATGACGCCTCATTGGCACAGGGAAGATGAGAAAGACAAGAATGATCATAGGATTACTGGTGCTGTGCATAGCTGCCAAGGCTGATGATTTGGCATCGTGCATCGTGAATGCAGACAGCACCGTTATGTTTACCTATTGCGGTTCAGGCAAGAAGGTGTTCGTGCAAGGGGACTTTGAGTTTGCCGGTGAACGCCGCAAATACGACGAACTGCATCCGCGTAAGATACGCATGCAGATGGGCGAAGACAACTGCTACCATCTGACGACGCCGGCATTGATGCCCGAGACATACTGCTACAGCTTTGTTGTCGATGACAAGCGGATGGCTGACCCATGCAATCCTGACACAGCGTGGCAAGCGGAGCATAAGTGCAACCTGCTGACCATAGGCGGCTCACGGCAAGTAGCACTCTACCAAGAGCCAGAGCTGCGGGGACAAGTGATTCATACCACCTGGTACGACCGCCACGCCGGGCGCAACAGGCGGCTGGTTGTCTATCTGCCGGCGGGGTACAGCAGTCAGGAACTGCCGGTGCTGTACCTGCTGCATGGCATCAGCGGAAACGAGGACTCATGGATAGAGCGCGGACGTGCGGTACAGATCATGGAGAACCTCATTGCCGAGGGTAGGGCAGAACCGATAATCATTGTTATGCTTGATTGTAATATAGACACCTGCGCGACGGGTGCTATGCATCAGTCGCTATGGCACAGCGTGACCCGTTATTCGCAGCTCAAGCATGACCGCAGTCTGGAGTTTGCGATGGGCGAACTTGACCAATACATCAGCACCACCTATCACGTCAACGGTCAACGTGCAATTGCCGGTCTGTCGTCCGGTGCGCGTATAGCCGCAAGCATCGCCAAGCACTATCCGGATATGTTTGAGGCGGTAGGGTTGTTCTCGCCGGTGGTCTATCAGGAGCAGGTGCCCGAGAAACCATCTGCTTTTCACTATTACATCTACATCGGCAAAGAAGATATCTTCGTTAGCAATGCCCGTCAGTTCCACCGCCGCCTGAACCGATGTGGGATAGCGCACAGCTACACCGAGACCACCGGTGAGCACAATTGGCGCAATTGGCGGATATATTTAAGCGACTTCGTACAGCATATTTTCAGATAATAGGCTTCGGCGTAGCATTTGTTAAAAAAGTGTCAGTAAGTATGGCACTTTTTTTGTACCTTTGCAGTCGCATTCGACAAATGAATAATACCGCCATGAGACATCTTCTTTCTTTCAAATCACTCGTTTTGTTCGCGCTCTGCCTGAGTGCGTGCAGTTGTGTACGTGCCGAAGAGCCAGAGACCCAACCGACCGTTTCGTACACCTTGTGCAACCCCAACGCCACTGCCGAGACGCAAAAGCTGTGGATGGTGCTGTGCTCGAAGTTCGAGAAGAAAGCGATGTCGGGCGTTGTGGCGAACATCGACTGGAACACCCGCGAGGCGGAGAACGTCTATCAGTGGACAGGACGCTGGCCGGCACTTAACGTGTTTGACTTCATCAACATCCACGCCTCGCGTGATGTGAACAAACAGGGCTGGCTGGATTACAGCGACCTCACGCCCGTGACCGACTGGTACGATGCCGGCGGCGTGGTAGGCTGCATGTGGCACTGGCAGGTGCCTGCCAACAACGGCACGAACTGGACCTGTTCGCCGGGTACAGACCCCGGGCAGACAAGTTTTGACCCGTCGAAGGTCAGCGATCCGTCCAGCGACGAGTACAAACGGATGATTCATGACATCGACCAGGTAGCCGGTTACCTGAAGAAGATGCAGAAGCGCGGCATACCCGTCATCTGGCGACCGCTGCACGAGGCGGCAGGCAACACCTACGAGTTTGCCGGAGGCGGTGCGTGGTTCTGGTGGGGAGCGAAAGGACCGGAAGTATATAAGCAGCTGTGGCGCTTCCTATACGACCGGCTGGTCAACTACCACAAACTGAACAACCTCATCTGGGTGTGGAACTCGCAGATGGGCGACAACGTGTGGTACCCGGGTGACGATGTGGTGGATGTGGTAGGACGCGACAACTACTACGCCCTGCAGTACCCGCTCGCCAAGGAGTACAAGCAACTCAAGAGCGAGTACCCGAACAAACTGATCACCTTAGCCGAGTGCGGCAACGGCGATGAGGTGGACATGTCGCTGTGGTCGAAGATCTGGGCGGAAGGCAGCCGCTGGAGCTGGTTCATGCCGTGGTACGACTACAACTACAACAACGGCACGAGTGACGAGCACCAGTTCGCCGGCGAAGCGTGGTGGAAAGACGCGTTCGGCACAGGACTGGTCATTGACAGGGAGGAAATGAAAGCGCTGATGAAATAATTGACGATTGGACGATTGACGAAGTACGATTGATTGACGATTGATAATTATTGACGATTGATGAAAAAGTTCTTAACGATAGTATTTGCGGGGCTCTGTGTTCTATCTGCGCAAGCCATGGAGCGCACGATCCTGATAGGACCGAAAACGATAGGCAAGGCATGGAAGGACAATATAGTGCTTGAGGCGCGGCACTTTGCCGATGCCAAGGCAGGCGACATACTCACCGTATATAACGACAACGCCAAGCGCACGGCACAAGGCGCGTTCCAACACCCGAAAACATGGCAGGGCGTGGCACCCGAGTACGGCTATTTCGGCATTAACGGGCCCTTCCGCATGACGCTGACTGAGGAGATACTCGCCATCGCACGCGAGCACGGCATAGCCATCGGCGGACATGACTACCGCATTCTGCAGGTCACGCTCAGTAACGCCGAGGATTACCGCGAGACCATGGTTTGGAACGGACCGGCGGTGGTGATGAAAGACGACTGGAGCGCCAATGCCGAGATAGCGGCGCAGTGCCTGAAAGACCTGCATGTGGGTGACGGACTACGGCTGCATATCAGTAAGGTGAAGCAAGGCGCGAGCGCCAAGCTCATGGACTTCACCTGGCACGCGCTGGACGCATCGGTGGATGGCGTGCCGGTGGGCGGTGAGGCGTACACATGGTACATCTACGACGATGCGCCGCTGCTCAAGCTCGCGCTGGCGGGCAATGGCGGCAATGTGGCGATGCGCGTAGGCGGAACGGGCTACAAGCTGGACGGTATAGGTATCGTGCAGTTTGTGGGTGAGGTGAGTGAGGATTATTCGGCGGCGCAACGTGCACCGAAAGAGTACGTGTTGCAGCCCGGTGAGATCTTCCACGGCGAACGGGCGTTCCCCAACGACTGGAGCGGCAACCTGAAAATTACTGCTGCACCGTTCCAAGAGTGCACGGCGAACGACGTACTGATCATATCCTACCGCGTTGATCCGGAAGCCAAGACGGCAGGTGTCACGCCGCAATTGTCCCTGCGCAACACCAAGACCTGGGGCGAACTGACCGGCGCGCCCGAGCCCGTATGGTATCCGCTGGACGGCACGGATGTGGTGTATATGTTCGACGAGACAGCCCTCGACGAGGTAAAGACCCGAGGCTTTGTCCTCAGCGGCATAGGCTTCACATTAACCAAGATTGAATTAATATCTGCTCAATGAAAAAGATACTATTTATTATTGCATGCATGTGCGCGTGCGGAGCGATGGCGCAGACCACTATTACCGGTACGGTGACGGACGGTGCGGTAGGTGAGCCCGCGATCGGCGCGAGTGTCATTGTGGTGGGCACGACCACGGGTACGGTGACGGACCTGGACGGCAAGTTCAGCCTCGACGTGCCGGACGGGAAGTTCATCCTGCAGGTGTCGATGGTCGGCTACAAGACGCAGGTGGTGAACATCAAAGGCAA
>Ga0310696_10007612_pt1 | contig 12700 bp, 7 predicted proteins | sample AusTroGonzalo_MG_4_FD_203885 | JGI IMG/M metagenome (GOLD analysis project Ga0310696, IMG submission 203885) | Bovine rumen microbial communities from tropical cattle in Woodstock, Queensland, Australia - Gonzalo_02 (v2) (version 2) | ecosystem: Host-associated > Mammals > Digestive system >... | reverse complement strand
TTATTTGCGCACGCCAAAGTCTTTACGCGACTCGTCGTTGATGACCTGGCTGGCCTGATGACCATCGAAGCGCGTAGGGCCAATGATGAAGTCGGGCACATTGAAGGACAGGAATCGGTCGCGATAGAAACGACGCGGATTGCGCTGCGGCAGCATAAAGGCTTTGGTGACTACGCCATTGGTATCGACGTGACAGAAATAGGGCCGTGTAAACAGACCATCGTCGCGACGGGAACTCAGCACGAGCCAGCGCGAGTTGGTACTCCAGTTGTGGAACGACTCCGTATCTTCAGAGTTAGCCCCAGTCATGGGAAGGCTCTCGCCAGTTGCGAGGTCGAGCAACCAGAGGTCGGCCTCATGATGCCAGATGCTGAACTGTCCGTAGTCGGAAAGTGTGTAGCACAGGAAACGACCGTCGTAGGAAGGCCGGGGGAAAGATACCGAAGCCCCTCCCCGACCCTCCCCAGAAGGGGTGGAGGCATGGGCCACAGCATCCACAATAGTTTCTATCCGGCTGCCGAAGGTACCTGTTTCTGGGTCGAAATCAATACGGCAGAGGTTATAGCGGATAGAGTCGAGCTGATGGCTACCCTCTTGCAGGGCAGGGGCCGCACAGAAATAGAGCGAATGCCCATCGGCTGAGAACACAGGATAGGTTTCATAGATAGAATCCTGCTTGAGAAGCGGCGACAATAGCAGCTCATTCTTTTCTACATCATAGACCTGAAGGTCGGAGGCGGTATCAAAGACCTCGATGCGGTTGCGGTGAGCGCTATGGAACAGCTGACTCGTAGCATTGGTCGAATAGGCAATATAACGCCCCGAAGGATGCCAGTAGGGATAGACGCAGAGGCCGAGCGTCTGCGGGGTCTTGGTGTTGTAGGCGGTGACGGGGCCATAGTCCTTGCGCAGCAGGGTGGCACCGTGCGGGCCACGAATATGCAGGCTCATATCGGCAGGGTTGCCGCGGTTGAAGCTGTGACAGTTGACGCAACCCTCAAACTGGGTATTCTCAATCAGCGGACGCTCGTCGAACGAGGATAGGTCACGTTCGTAGATGCCCATCTTGCTCCAAACCTCGTAGCCCGGCTCAATCAAACGGTAGCAGATACCGTAGTCGATGCTGTCGGAGCTGACGTATATGGAAAAGGGAGTATAGGTATGCCAGCCATCATCGTATTTGGCCGAGACGGTGACGGTAAGCGAGTCGCCACCATTCTGAGCAAGTAGCGCATGCCAGTCACCAAGGTCAAAATCAACGGATTCGTCGCCTTGGCTGTGCAGACTGTTTCCGTGGCTGTCGGTAATGACGGCATCAATACGCAGCGCCGTCTCGTCGGCCATGTTAAAGCAGAGCGGCGCAATGTTCACGGGTATGGTAACACCGACGTAGTCGGGGTAGATCTGAGGCTGCGTGTTCTCCTGCTGAGCATCGCTAACCTTTTCGTCGCAGGCGACGAAGAGTAGAAGGGCAAGGAAAGTATATAGGATCTTCTTCATTTCTTAACTTATAATTCGTACTCGCCGGAGGCGACACTTCTTAACTCTTAATTCTTAACTCTTAACTTTCGTATCAATTCAGCATAGCCGTCGCGGTCGTCCGTCAGCATATAATAGGCTCTCAAGTATTCCAAAGCCAGACGGTTCTCCGTGTTGCAGAAGAAAAGGCGTTCGAGCATGTCGGGGGTTACGTGGTCGCTGAAGTAATAGTCTCCGTCACAGGCCATCTGGCGCAGGCGTCCGTATTCGGGATGCTTGGCAATGGCCTCCTCATTGCCTAACAGCGGCAGCGTCTCGTTGGCCCAGTCACGATAGAAGAGGGTCTTTTTCAGCGCCGTGAGGTATTTGCGGGCCACCTCGTAGCTGCCAAGAATCAGGTTGGTCTGTGCCAGCCGCTTGTAGCAGCGGCCACTCTTTTGGAAGTCGAGGATTGCCTCCTGAGCCTCGAACACTGTGCGCTGAGCGACATAAATCATACCCAACTGATAGAAAGCCTCGGCGGTAGGCAACGGACTGGTGGCATCTTCCTTGACATCGGGCAGAAGCCCGGCAATACCGTTCTGGTTATAGTCGAACAGATGGTCGGCGAGCATGCCGTGCATCGCCAAGGCCAGGTTCTGTACCGTCACGCCAATCTGGTTGTTAGGCTTCTCGGCATTGACGGTCTCCATGATGCGGTTCCACTGCTGGTAGCGGGCCATGAAGTCGTACTGCATCACCTTCTCGGCCTTGAAGTTGGCATTCTTCCAGACGAGCGTGCCCATGACGAGAGCGACCAAAACAAAGGAGGCAAACGTCACAACAGGACGGCTCGAAGCAGTGGCCCATTTGTGGCAGACACGGATTATGAATGGGAGCACGACAGCAAGTAGCCATGCGACATAAAGCAGCGTGGGGAACACTGTCGGGTACCGATAGTAATGGCTACCACCCCAAGCTATCCAATAGAGTATCAGAATAGCGACAATAATCGCGATGCATTGCTTCCATCCTTTGGGCATCTGGAGACAGCCCCACATGGCGAATTGCGTGAGCAAGACTGCCCAGACACCGCCCAGGAGTGCGTTCTCGTCGAGCAGGAAGAGCCAGAGCAGGAACGAGGGCACGAAGGTCAGGCCGTAGAACCACCCCACCCCTGCCCCTCCCCTTGAATGGGAGGGGATATAAAGGGAGAACAGGCGCAGCATCAGCAGCTGCACCGCCATGAGCAGAACCGCAATGATAGCAGCCCCCACCCAAGCAAAGAGGAAAAACTGGGTGCAGAAGCGTCCCAGCAGGTCGGCCACGCCGCCCGGCTGACGGATAATCTCCCACACATAGTTGCTGTCGAAGAGAAACAACTGGTACTGCTCCTGGTAATGCAGATGGTGCGGATAGAACAGTCCGAAGAATAGCAGAACGGCCACACCGAAAAGGAACGTATATATAAAATGTATATGCTTCATCGAAGGACTATTTGTCAAACACCTTGCTGAATTCCTCGACGCTGATGCGGACGGGCTCAACCATGAACTCAGGACGGTTATAGCTCTTTAGGAGGGTGACGTGCAGTTCGGGGTCTTCCTGCGGCAAAAGGAAAGCCTTTCCCACTTTCCCATTGCTGAAATAGGCAAAATAGACACGACTATAGTTGTCATCATCGCGGCGGCTGGCCAGCATCATCCAGTGTCCGTTGCTCGACCAGGAGGGGTAGCTGTCGGAATAGCCGTCGCTGTTGACGGAGGTGAGGTCGAGAGGCGTAGCGGTCTCGGCAGAGAGGGCGGTGCCGTTGTACTGGTCCATCGGGATGCAGACAATGTCAGCATCATGGTGGCGGCTGTGGAAACAGCCATACTGCCCCAGGGCGAACAGCAGATAGCGACCGTCGGGACTGAGGCGTGGCAGCGTAACGCTCTTGTCGGCCGAGGCGGCATCATACACCAACTCTTCGTCGCCGAAGCCGTGGGTGGCCACGTCGAACGAACGGCGATAGAGGTTGTACTGTATCTTCGGGTAGGTCGTCCGGATATCCTTGTCGCGCATCTCCTCAGGCAGCGGCACAGACTTGCAGTAGTAAAGGTATTTGCCGTCGGGCGACCAAGTGGGATAGACCTCCAACAGCGTGGAATCAGCACTGACGACGCTCACCGAGTCAGTCTCCACATCGTAGAGAATCATATCGCTGGCCAGGTCATAGACCTCAATCTTGTTAGGGTTGCTCGTGTGGAATGCCTGCCGCGTCTTGTTGGTCGAGAAGGCAATCAGCTTCTCGGTAGGATGCCATGCAGGATAGACACCGCCAGAGATGGTATAGTCGCGCTTCATATTGACTCGCGACACCTTGCCGTCGTTCACGATAACAGTACCCGCATTCGAGAGACGCACATGGAATAGCATGTTGTCAGTCTTGTAGTTCTGATAGCTGTGACAGTTGATACACTGGCCCTTTGTCTTGTCGTTCATGGTAATCTCGTTATTGAAGATCTGGGTCTCTTCGAACGAGGTGAGGTTGCGCTGGGCAATCTCCATAAAGGTCCATGCGACATACGACGGTTCGATGAGGCGATACGACAGATATTCGTCGATAGGCTCTTCAGCCACATAAATCTCAAATGGGCTAAACGCCAGCCACTCATCCGCTTCTCTCCTCTCTCCTCTCTCCTCTCTCGTCTTGAGAAGACCCCAGACCTCCACCTTGATGCTCTTGCCTTTCGAAGCATCGAGCATAGTGTGCCATTCATCCTCGGGAATCTGCACCTTCACGCCGCTGCCATAGGTCTGCTGCCGACCGTCGGGCGTAGTGAGACGAGCCACACACTCCTCGTACTCGTCAGCCGGAAGCATGAAGTTCAGTGGCGCAATGTTGCAAGGCACGGTGACATCGCAATAATCGGGGAAGATGGCTGGCAGGCTCTTGGACTCCTTGAATGAAGAAGGCACATTGGGGTGATTTGAACACGACAACAGCAGCAAGGCGACAGCCAAAAGCTGGAAAAAGGGGTAGATATTTTTTTTCATTGTTTTCTTACGATTGAACTTCGTGACTAATATTTCCACGTATATTAATAGGTTTTCTTCCGAAGATGTTGTACCACCAGTAGGTATCTCCATATTCTTCAAGCATTTCCTCACCGACCTTTTCAAGTGTCATACCAGGCTTTGCCTTACTTTCCATGGACATCCAAAACTGTTTGTAGCGCTCATACACGGACTGCTCGACAGGGAGCATCATCCGTTTCTCTTCCGGAGCTTTGTCCATAAACAGGATATAAGCCTCCATCGCATGCAAAGGAAACTGCTCGTCAAGGTGCAACTTCACATAGTTGCGCAACGATGGCCAGAAGCGGCGGGAGTCGCAACGCAGCATGGAATAGAACAATGCCTGTTCTGAAGCCACTTTACTGTCGGACTCATACCAGAGGCTAATGGCATTGACAAGATAGCTCTCACTGTTCTCAACGCCAGTAATCTCATCGGGATAGCATTTCTGCAGTTCCTTTATCTTCTCGGTGACGGGAGCAGGTTGCCAGTTGCCATATAACGGAAGATGATGCAGTAGAGTCGTATAGCGCTCCACCAGTTTTTTATCGCCGACAGCTAAGGCACAGCGCGAAAGCATCTTCAAATAGAAGGGCGAGAAGCCTGCCTGGATGGCATTTTCGAAATTCAGGCGAATGGCCTCGTTCATCATGCCGTAGTTATAATAGACCAGAGGCGACGCGATGTCCAAAAGGGTGACGTGGAGCGTATCAGGGTTATTGATATTGACAGCATCGTTGCCCAACTTAAACGAACGGTCGAGCAGACCACCTTCGTTCATCAGGGCTAAATTCTTAAGAAACATCATCGTGCCAGTCGGCTTCTTGTTCTCCTCCGCTATTTGCAGCACCTTCTTCCAGTTGTCGTCGGATGCATAGCGCACCATACGCATTTCGTTGATGTAGTTCTGGTCGTGGAACATGAATGACAAGGTGAAGGCAATGCCGGCAACAGCACTCAATACAGGAATAAATTGGAAACAGCCTTTCCACTTGTGAAACCAGCCGCACAACGGGATGAGTACGGAGACGGCACCGAGTACCCAGAACGGGATGGAAAGATGCGGACTAGAGTCCATGGGCGTTTCGAAACGGGGAAAACCAGCCAGCACGACATCGTCAAATATCAGATTCGAATAGAGCAGCGTACGCCAAATGCCGGCGGTAAAGAGGAGCAGGAAAAAACCCAGAAGTTCGCGCCATGTGGGTTTCTCTGTGAGCGCCAGACATAAAACGAAAAGCAAGGCAAACCAGCCTAATACCGGATAGGCGCAAACGCCCACCAGATACCAGACCAAGTGCCAACGACGTGGGGTGTAGCGGGCTAACCACAACAGCAGCAGCATAACCAGATAAGCCACCGACTGGGAGAACCAATAGCCCCGGATGGTGGAGATATAAATCCAATAGCCCAGATCGACCACCGAAGTAAGCAGACAGGCAACCGGCAGGAGCATCAGCGCAATGGCGCCGCCTTGTAACCGGAAAGCCTTGGTACCCACATAGAAGATGAGGGTCCAGATAACTATCATCAGACCTGTACCAACGCCCGGCTTATAAAAAAACTGGGTGAGCCAGGCGCCCACATACTGCATCAGTCCAAAGGGCTTCGACAGGAGCGCATGGAAGAAAGGGGCTCCGAAAATGAACTCGGAGCGGTCGTGTGCCGTATAGAACACCTCTTGATTGATGTATAATATATATACGACAAACAAAATGAAAGCCGACAGACTTCCATAGAGGATGGCACCAGCTACTTTGCTTTTGTTATTCATTCTACTGCTGTTTGTTTCTGGGCGACAAAGTTAAGCATTTTCTGCCAAACGGCCAAATAAAGTCACACAAAGGTGCGTTGAGAAAAAGGTAAGTCCCAATTTCTCACGCAAAATCTTGTTAAAAATGTGTAAAGATTATGCTTGGTTGTAGGAAAATTGCCTACCCTGATTTAAATTGATGCCTCGCGGAGGGATAATTACTGCCCCGCGCAGGCGTAATTACTGCCTCGCGCAGGTTAAATTAATGCCTCACGCTCCCACCGCGGGGCATCAAATGAGGAACCGCGGAGCATGAAACGTGGGAACGCGCGGCTGTAATGTCTGCACCAGATGGCATTAATTTAAATGATATATAGGCTTAATTAAGGTTGGTTTGTCCATGGACTCTGTTGTTCCTGCCTTAAGATATTTGGCTTAGCTCGGCTCTGCCGCTTGCAAGGCAAGAACTTCTTTAACAACTGACTACTTAACGACTTCAGAAAGTTGAATAACAAAAAGGCTGGCTCAAATGAGCCAGCCTTTTTATTGATTATCTATGTCTCACTTCCATTCAGATATGCATTGTAGATGAGACACAAACAGGAAACATTACTTAGCTACAGGTCTGATTGAAATTCCAATACTGGTACTTAGGTTATTGGTGATACTCAGTGAATTATCGAACTGACCATGCTGGAAGATCAGCATGTTAGGCATGTCTTCACTGCTACTAACAGCTCCCTTTGAGCCTTTTGACTGATCAAGCATTGAAGGGAAGTTGTAAGATCCGAGGATCTCACCCGTAGCATAATAGCCAGCATTTCCATTTCCGTACCACTTTTCACCGTAACGATAACCAGCAGCAGGCAAGAATATACTGTTCTTATTAGGACCAGTTACTCTGTATCCGTTACCAGTAAATTCCCATTTACACTTTGTAATCAATTCTCTAACTTGTTCGGTTGTAGGCATTTTCCAATTACTACCCCAATTAGCAGTAGCGGGATCATGGTTTGCGTCTGCAATTACGCTATAAACAGGAACACCTGAAATACTAGCACCTTTTTCAACGTCAAAACCACCTGCCGTACTTTCAAAATACTTAATCGTTGTAGAATCAATCACGCTACCGATGATCTCATAATTTGTAGCGTCGACTTTGATTGATAAGTCCAAATTTTTGCCTTCATACTTGGTTTTAAGAGAGTCAAATGTAGCTTCCCTGATTGCATCTATTTCAGACAAGGTATGCTCAGAGAGTAAGAAAGCCTCACTATGTACTTTTATTGTATCATAAACGTATCCAACCTTCTCTTCTGCAGCTTTGTAAATATCAAACAAGACAGATTCAGCTAAAGGGCTTGTTGCGTCTGTATATGCTGTTGGAGTTGTTGCCAGAATCTGAGTGCCTGTTGCATCTCCCCAGATGAAGAGAATACCATTGTCAGATTCAGAAGTTGCTCCAACATTCTTATCAGCCCACATAGTACCACTAGGAAGGCCTAAATTTACAGCCTGGCCAGCACTCTTGATATTACCAACATTTACAGTATATTGGGTATCGATAGTATTTTCGCTAATCTCGTCACTACAAGCCACAAATAGACTTGATGTAACAAGCGTAGCAATTAAGAGCTTACTATATTTCATAAAACTTTTCATTATAACGGATGTGTTAATATTATACATTTACATATCAGAGATTACTATTCCTCATAGTAAACAGAGTTGAGAGTCATGGAGCCACTGTAGAGCATGAGGTCGAGGTCACGACCTTCACCACCCTTTGCGCACTCCTTAGCCATGGTCTCAGTAATCTGAAGCTCATTCAGACCAGACTCCCACTTAACATGATCGTAATAGGTGTTACTCCACCAACCGTTCATGACCTTCATGTCAACACCATCAGCATTTGATATGTCGAAAATCAGCGTCTTCAGACCGAAGTAAACATCATCGGGAATAGTGGGCAGATGTGCACCTTCTGTAGAGCTGAAACGCATAGCGGCGGCATCCCAAGCACCTGGCTGGAAAGGTGCCTCCTCAGGCTTTGCAGGATCACCATAAATATAGAACTTTGTAAGCGGATCAGTAATTTCCTGACAAGAGATAGGATACTCAGCCTTAAGCACAGTACCATCAGGACAAACAGCTGTCAGAATGACATTATGCTCACCAAGCTTCATTTTCTTCCAGGCATAGTTATTATAGAATTCCTTGCCACCCAAAGACCACTTTGCATTTACTGGAGCTAAGGTCTGGCAGGTAATGACGTTACCATTCTGGCCACTGGCAGCCTTGTCAACTTTAACAGTCGTCTTCGCCTTAAGCTCGTCAAGAGTGATGTGGCCACCATTGCCGATATCCTCATGAATAGGGTCACAAGCAGCGAAAGCGCAAACTGCGGCAACAAGCAAAAATAATATCTTTTTCATATTGATTTACTTATTAAATTAATAAAGAACTTTATACTGTGTTTCAGGATCATCAATGCTCCATCCTTCGTTCTGCTGCATCTTATTGTTCATCAGAGTAATCTGAGCCTGAGGCTTCGGCAAGAAGCCCTTGGTAGCAGCATAACGCTTAGCCCAAGAAGATGTCATGTGTTCCATAGAGCGCTTAGCACTCTTCTGACCGAGGCAAACAATCTGCTTACCCTTCTGGGCCTGCAGAGCCTTAGCAGCGTAAGAGGACTCACTGTGATTGTCAACACCCGACCAACGACGCATATCGTTGAAACGAAGACCCTCTAATGCAAACTCCCAGCGACGCTCGTCCTGAAGAGCCTTCAAAGAGTAAGCTTTAGTCAGAGGTACACCAGCACGAGCCTGAACCTGATTCATATAAGAGACCTCACCCGTGAGCTCAGAAAGCATCAGCAGCACATCAGCATAACGCATCAGGTAGTAATCTTCAAAGTGGTCACCCTGCTGCTTGTTGTCAAGCGAGCTAGCGGTATATCCCTCACACTTCGACCACCATGAGTCGTTATCAGCAGCACAAGCGTCAAGGTTAACATCAGCATACTTCTTGACACCATAGCCAGATTCCTCGCAGTCATCCTTCTCGTAGGTATAGGCTTCAAGCTCATTTTCGAGATCAATCAGCGTACCAAGCTTACGAATATCGGTGTAACCACCTACTCTCTCAGCATCCGACCAGTCGTCCCAGATATTACATGAAGGAGTACCCTGGCCCCAGCCCTGATTGAACGGATAAGTCTTGCTACGCTTACCATTGTCGTTGGTAGCACCGTTACGCAGGCCCCAGAAGCATGACAGATAGTTAGAATACATACGCGGGTTGTTATAGGTACCACCGATAGCCCACTTAGAAGCATTCAGGAACTGAATCTGGAAAATTTCCTCCGTGTTACCATTACCCATACCAGGCTGGTCAAAACAGTTCTCACGCTTCATGTCTGCAATGAATGCATAAGCATGACCTTTACCGTCGTTTGCCTCATCCCAAAGCAGACTGTTAGAATACTGCCAGAGTGAACGGAAATCCTCGCAGAGCTTGTAACCACCATTGGCAACAATATCCTTCAGGAATGCAATAACATCAGCCTTTGAAAGAGTACCTCCATCGCAACCCTCCTGGCTAACAAGCTGCATAGCATCAACAGTAGCATTCGAGAGATCACCAGCTTTCTTATAGAAACCGGCCCAGAACATCCATGCACGAGCGATGAATGCTTCGGCAGTGAACTTGTCTGCATGACCAGAACCATTGGCTCTCTCTGCCTTCATCAAGTTCTTAGCAGAAACAAAGTCGGAAAGGATCTGCGGATAGATTTTCTCCTCAGCGCTTACCTGATTCTGCATCTCGTCAGTAATCGTAGTAGAGGTAATCAGGGGCACATCACCATACAACTGGGTCAGGATGAGCGTATAGAAACCACGCATGAAATAGCCCTCACCGAGCAACTGATTGCGCTGAGCCTTCTGAGCATCAGTCCATTTCACGTTGTCGATGGTCTCAATCTGATTGTTAGCACGCGAAATACCACCATAAAGAAGGATGAAATCCTGCTCATACTGGTTAGCACTTGCCGTTGTAAAATGATGCAACGACTTAGCCACATTGTCCTGCAAACCACCACTACCGTAGCAGTCGTCTGACATCAGTGACCACCAATAGAAAGGATTATTCAATATACCACTTTGATCTCCGCCACCCAGTGTATTCATAATACTATAGGTAGCTGCATTCAATGCTTCTACATCTCCGGGCTTACCAGGGAAAGTAGCTGCAGTCAACTCTGTAACACGAGGATCAGTGTCCAACATATCGTTACAAGAGGTGAACATAGTTGCTGCTGACAAAACAGCTATCGATGATAATATATATTTTTTCATAATGAATATGTCGATTTAGAATTTAATGCTTGCACCAACCATATAAGTACGAGATGGCGGGTAAAGACCCAAGTCGATACCAGAAGCCCAACCTGAACCACCGGCAGAGTTACCTACCTCAGGATCGAGGCCAGTGTAACCAGTGAAGGTGTAGAGGTTCTGAGCCTGTACATAGAGACGGAGCTGCTGTAATGGGCAAGACTTCCAGATATTCTTGAAATCGTAACCCAGAGTGATGGTCTTAATCTTGAAGTAGTCAGCATCCTCCATATAGCGGGTAGATACCCAGTTTGTGTTCTGATGACCAGTAGCCGAAATACGAGGCTGGTCATTAGAAGTACCCTCACCATACCAACGGTTGAAGATGCTGGTGTCGTAGTTCTGATAAGGAGCATCACTGAACGAACGGTAAGAACGCATGATCTGCTGACCGAATGCACCGGCACCGTTGATAGCGAAATCAAATCCCTTCCAATTGCAACCAAGGTTGATACCCAGCATGACGTCGGGGTTAGGATTACCAATTTCATGGCGGTCGCTTGTTTCACCTTCTGCGTATGTAATCACACCATCATTATTCCAGTCATCCCAGATGCAGTCACCAGGCTGGGCGTTGTCGAGGACGGCCTTACCAGCCTTGCGTGCATCATCAATCTGCTCCTGATTCTGCCAGATACCGCTGTAAGACATACCATAGAAGTAACCAATGGGTTTGCCTTCCTCAGCACGGTAGCAATACTCAGTACCCTGTGAGAGCACGCCGCTCGGACCATTAATATAATGGTTGTCATTTGCGATACGGGTTACCTCATTCTTATTGGTAGCAAAGTTCACGCTTGCGTTATAGCTGAAGTCACTACCAATTCTGTCGTTCCAAGTGAGGGCGATTTCAATACCAGTGTTCTTCACGTCACCACCATTGATGGCTGCGGGGTTGGTACCGTTGATGGCAATATTGGGACCTGTAATCAGCCAGTCTTTAGTCGTCTTCTTATACCAGTCGAAGCTTAAACCCAAACGGCTGTTCAGGAAACGAGCGTCGAAACCGAAGTCGAGCTGCTCAGAGGTTTCCCAAGTCAGGTCGGGGTTGGGTACGATGTTAGCATAAGCACCAACGTTAGGAGTACCGGCAACAGAAGTAGCCATGTCAGAAGCGAACTTGTAGCCGCTATCGTAAGCGTCGCCCGACAGAGCGATTGTAGCCAGATACTGGTACTTGTCAATCGAACAGTTACCATTCTGACCCCAAGATCCGCGAATCTTCAAGAAGTCCAGCCAGCTCTTGGTGCTCTCCATAAACGACTCGTTGCTAATTACCCAACCTGCAGAGAATGAAGGGAATGTACCCCAACGCTTGCCATCAGTAAAGATGCTTGAACCATCATAACGCATAGTGAAGGTTGCCATATACTTCTCATTCCAGTCCCAAGTCAGACGACCGAACCAAGAAGCCAGATACTCCTCGTCGTTCGGAGAACCGGTGAGCGTCACATCGGTAGCATTGACCACCTTGATATTCGACAGGTATGCGGAATCCCATCCCTTCAGTGTTGCGAGCTGATCGCCATAGTTCACCTTGTTAGAGCCGTTCATGTTTACACTCCAAGCTGAACTCTGATAGGTCTGACCTACCATGGCACTAATCTTATGACCGGCAATAATAGGCAAATCGTAAGTCAAGGTATTTTCAACCGAGAAGCTAGTGTTCAACGAGGAGTTCTGGTTTACACTATAAATAGTGGTTGTAGCGTTACCGTAACCAGAAGAACGAGGTTCGTTATAGTTACGATATGCACCTGAATACCAATTGTAGTTGAACTGAGAACGGAATCTCAGACCCTTGATGGGCTGGACAATGAGGTAAGCAGTAGCGCTTGTGTTGATGCTGCGGCTTTCTGCCAATGAGTTGAAACCACCCTTATCGAGGTTCTCCCAAGGATTGCTGAACAGTGAAGAGTTCCAACCCTTACCATATTTCACGGCACCGTCAAAGTCCTGATAATAGTAGTTGTCACCGTTCTCAGCATACTGAGGAACGAGCGGGCAAGTCTGCAACAGACTGTGGATA
>Ga0310696_10007610_pt1 | contig 12701 bp, 10 predicted proteins | sample AusTroGonzalo_MG_4_FD_203885 | JGI IMG/M metagenome (GOLD analysis project Ga0310696, IMG submission 203885) | Bovine rumen microbial communities from tropical cattle in Woodstock, Queensland, Australia - Gonzalo_02 (v2) (version 2) | ecosystem: Host-associated > Mammals > Digestive system >... | reverse complement strand
TTACTCTGTCCATTAGAGAATTTCCTGCAACTTCATCACCTATATTTAAGTCTGATACTATAACTTTGTTTACATAGTTTAATACTTTGATATTTTGACTGTTATAAGAAGTTAAACCCCATATTGAGTGTATAACATAAGAATTATCGTTTTCGTTACCGATATAAAGCATTATGTGTCCTGGTAAATACACAAAACTTATACCCTCAACGGCGTTTTTTATTATTGATGCATTTTTTATATCGTTGTCATCTTTTTTATTAAATTTTACAACTTCTCCGCACTTTATTTTTTGAACGGACGTTTCAGGCAACAATATACCGAAGCAATTAAAAATTTGCCCCAAATATCCGGAGCAATCCTGTTCGCCGTTTGAACCGCCCCAACCGTAAGGAGAGTTTAAATGTTTAAATGCCAAAATTAAAGCATTTCTCTTTGTATAAGGTAAAAATCCGATACTTGCTTCATTAGAGTTTAAATATGCTTTTTGTATTGTTAAATTGCCATTGTTATCACAAACCGGAATTTTTACGCACAACGTATCGTTACCTTTTTTATTTACATAAGGTAATTTTGTGCCCATTCTTAAATATTCTAAAAATTTCGTTTTATTTTTGTCCGCAAAAACGTCTGCTTTCGGTACAGTAACTACGGTTACTTTTTTGTTTTCCACCCACTTATTAAAAGTCTTTTTGTTTGTAAAAGCCAAATTTTCGGTTTTTATCCAACCCTCTTCCGTAGGTGCTAAAACATAAGTCCATAACTTGTCTTTTGTTTGGCACAACACTATTACAGGTGTTCCCATGTCCAAACTTTCTTCCTGTAATCTGTCAATATCTTTTGAGGTAATTTTTGATAAAACTTTTTCTTGTGTGGGCAATACTCTGACATCATTATATTTTGTAGTTACTGCATATTTTATTTCAATAGTATCGGTTTGCGGGATATCTATATTGTCGTACAGATTAACAAAATAGTCGTTAAACAACAAATCTCCCGTTTCATTGAAAAAATCTTTGTTTACCATCCATGACAATCTTTTATTAAAAATGTCTTTAAGTCTTTTGGCAGTTGTCGTATCTTTATGATTTTGAAGTTTTGAAATTCCCAAATGCAGTTTGTAAATTTTTTCATTTAACTGTTTTATTTCTTTTTTTGACAAAATAACTTTATCGGGATTGTTTGTTTTTGATATCCAATATCCTGCGGTTTTCATATGTTTGGGAACAGTATCTTCAAAAACAATTTTATCTGCAACTTTATCGTCGTAAAAAATCGGTAAAGGATTCAAAATAAATGTCTTTTTTGCAGATATATATACGTTATCATAATTTATACCGGTATATTTTATGGTATCGGCATAAACTTTTGTAAAAATTAATAAATTTATAAAAATTAAAAATAAAAATTTTTTATTCATGTTTGTATTATACAAAATATTTGGAAAGTGTTTGTTATAAAACTTATTTTTTGTCTTTTAAAAGTTTGTTTATTGCGTCGGAATAAACCGTTGAAGTTAAAGAATGAGAAATATCAGGGTAGGTTTTTGCATAAACGTAAGCCCCTTCTTTTTTTAATTTTTTTGCTACGGTATTAAGTTTACTTATACTGATAAATTTGTTTTTTGCCCCGTGATAAAAATAAAAATTCTTATTTTTTGCGTTATGAATATATTTTTTTGCCACGGGGAGAATTTCCGCCCCGTTCATACATAAACATGCATCAAAAGTGTCATATTTAAGATTAAAATAAAGTGCCATGGCTCCGCCGTATTGTGTCCCGCCGACATAAACTTTTAATACAAGCGGTTTATATTCAAGATGAATTTCATCAATTTTCTTTTTTATTCTGTTATGCAAAATATCGTCGGCTGTTTCGGAACAAATGGATTTGTAGTCAAGGTCAAAACCTACAACAAAGAAATTTTCTTTATTTACTTTAAATTTCCAGTTGGACTCTTCTTTTTCAAAGTTCATATCATTATATTTTTTATAATTAAGATTGTTTGTATTATCGACATAGCCGTGAAATAAAACAAGAATTTTTATTTCATTTTCATCTATTTCGTTAGGAATACAGATATAACTTTTGTCGGGATTTTCTATTTTTTCATATGAGTATGACAAAGTAGAAAAAACAAATATCGTAAACAATATCAAAATAAGTTTAAAAGTTTTCATAAAGCATTTCCAAGGAGTAAATCTACGTATTTATTTTAATACTTTTTATAAAATTTGTCTAATTTTGCCATATTTGTGTCTTGAAAAATCTTCCCATTTATTGTAAATTAATTCCTATCAAATTTTATCTGTCAAAAGTTAGGAACAAACAAATGAACAAGTATGAAGTTATAGTTATAGGTGCCGGTAATGCAGGTTGTGAAGCGGCACTTGCTCCGGCAAGGTTGGGTTTAAAAACTTTACTTATAACACAAAATATCGATTCAATAGCAAATATGCCGTGCAATCCTGCAATAGGCGGTATAGCAAAAGGACAAATTGTCAGGGAAATTGATGCGTTGGGCGGGGAGATGGGATGGATAACAGATATGGCCGGTATCCAGTTTAAAATGCTTAACAAGTCAAGAGGCCCTGCCGTTTGGTCGCCAAGAGCTCAATGCGATAAAAAACTTTACTCCACTTTTATGCAAAATTCCGTTATATCACAGCCAAATCTTGATCTTTTGCAGGCAACCGCAACGGGACTTATTATAAAAAACAATAAAGTTGAAGGTGTAGTTACCAATTTGGACGAAAAAATTGAAGCAAAAACGGTTATAATTACGACGGGGACGTTTTTAAACGGTAAAATTTTTGTAGGGAAAACCGTTTTTGGCGGGGGGCGTTTCAGCGAAACGGCTTCAACGGATTTGTCTCAATCTTTAAAAAAGGATTGCGGGCTTGAAATATCAAGGTTTACTACATGTACTCCGCCAAGAGTTAACGGGAGTTCCGTAGATTATTCCAAAATGACGGAACAGCCGGGGGATAATCCTCCGATACCGTTTTCGCATTTTACCGATACAAGAACTTGGCAAAAGACAAAAAAACAGGTCCCGTGCTATCTTGTTTATTCAAACGAAACTACACACAAAATAATTAAAGATAATATCAAAGAATCTTCTTTATATAACGGGCTTGCGGATGCTCACGGGCCGAGGTATTGTCCTTCGATAGAGGATAAAATAGTCAGATTCCCCGACAGAACAAGACACCAATTGTTTTTGGAACCGGAAAGTTTAAGTACTAAAGAAGTTTATATAAACGGACTTTTTACAGGTTTGGGAGAACAAGTTCAAAAAGAGTTGTTACATTCTATTGAAGGGTTACAAAACGTAAAAATAATAAGATACGGTTATGCAATAGAATACGATTATGTTCCTCCGACACAAATAAAGCATACGCTTGAAACAAAAAATATAGAAAATTTGTATTTGGCAGGACAAATAAACGGGACTACGGGGTATGAAGAAGCAGCTGCTCAGGGTATTGTCGCCGGGATTAATGCTGCTTTGAAAGTTTTAAACAGAGAACCTTTGATACTGCACAGACAAGAAGCATACATAGGTATTCTTATAGATGATTTGGTAACAAAAGGTGTTGATGAACCTTACAGAATGTTTACATCAAGAGCAGAGCACAGGTTAAGTATAAGAACGGATAATGCTGATTTACGTCTTATGGAATTGGGACATCATATAGGTTTGATTTCTGATGCCATGTATAAAAAGTTTGATTTATACAGACAAACTTTGGTGGATATTTATGAAAACAAAAAAGATTTTACTCTTCCTGCGGATGACGAGCTTGCTCCTTGGTCTATGGAAAAAGTAAACGAAGAACTTGAAATTACGCATAAGTATGAGGGGTATATCCAAATACAGGAACAAAGTACAAAAAAATTGGCAAAATACGAGAACAAACAAATCCCTGCGGATTTGGACTTAAGCACAATTTCAACGTTATCAAGGGAAACTAAAGAAAAGCTGTTAAAAGTCAAACCGTTGACGTTGGGACAGGCAAACAGAATACCGGGAATAAAACCCAGCGATATAATATTTTTAAATATAGCGATAGAAAAGTTGGCAAGATCAAAAAAAGAAGCGGAAAATATAAAAAATGAGACAAAATAACATAAATATTTATGTTTTTTCAGGTACGGGCAACACTCTTATTGCCGCAAATAAAATGGCGGAAACTTTTGATAAAAGTTCTTATAACGCAACCGTTTACAGAATGGAAAGTGTCAGTCCTAAAGACGTAAATTTAAACTCGACAATCGGTATCGGTTTTACGATTGCATTTTGGAATACATATCCTTTTGTTCGTAAATGGATAAACGATTTACCCGACGGTAACGGTGCCGAAGTATTTTTGTTTGCTACAATGGGTGACAGTTCATGCGGGATGATACATCGTATAGCCGAAATTTTAAAAAAGAAAAATTATTACGTAATAGGTGCACAAAGTTTTTTAATGCCGAACAATTTTTTATTGGTACAAGGGGATAATGCCAACGAAAAGAAGAAAAACAAATCTTTATTGAAAATTGAAGAATTTGCAAAAAGTATTATGGCAGAAAAACAATACTTGCCTAAAATAAATATTTTTACGTCAATAGCTTTTAAAATTTCAAGTTTTGTTGTATTAAAACTTTGGAATACAAAACTTGCAAAAAAAATAATGAAGTTTAAAATAAATAAAAAATGTAATAAGTGCGGAGTCTGTGCAAGTTTGTGTCCTGTGGAAAATATAGAAATAAAAGATACGGTTACGTTTAAAGATAAATGCCTTTTTTGTTTAAGGTGTGTATCTTATTGTCCTCAACAAGCAATGAGTAACAAAATTCTTTTAAAAACCTACAGAGCATTAAAAGTGAGTGAAATATCATGGAAAAAACAGTAATAGATATTTTAGGATATGTGTCGGCAACGCTTACTACAATAGCGTTTTTACCGCAAATCATAAAAACATTTAAAATGAAGTCCGCAAGGGACGTATCAATGGGAATGTTCGTTTTGTTTACGTGCGGCGTATTTTTATGGATAATTTACGGATTTTTAACGGGGACGATGCCTGTTTTAATAGCAAATGCAGTAATATTTTGTTTGTCTGTCACACAGATTATTTTGAAAATAAAGTATGATAAAATTGAACGGGCAAAAAACGAACAATAAAAAATTTTTTAAAAATAGTATAATAATTAATTTGTAAAATAAATTTTATTGATTTTATATAGGAGTGATGTATGAAATACATATTTATGACTGGCGGCGTTGTAAGTTCGTTAGGTAAAGGAATAACCGGTGCAAGTATAGGAAGACTGTTACAACTGCACGGATACAAAGTTAATATGATAAAAATGGATCCCTACATAAATGTTGATCCGGGAACGATGAATCCTTTTCAACACGGTGAAGTTTATGTTACTGCCGATGGTGCCGAAGCTGATTTGGATTTGGGAACTTATGAAAGATTTTTGGATATAGTAACAAAAAAAGCAAACACGAACACTTCCGGAGATATTTATCAAACAGTTATAAACAAAGAAAGAAAAGGGGAATATAACGGCGGAACGGTTCAGGTAATTCCACATATTACAAACGAAATAAAAAGAAGATTTGTTGCATTTGACAAACAAGTTGATATAACAATCATAGAAATCGGCGGAACGATAGGCGATATCGAAGGTCTTCCTTTTATTGAAGCAACAAGACAGTTTATGTTGGAACAAAAAAGAGAAGATATAATGAGTATCCATTTAACTTTTATACCGTATATTGAAGGAGCAAAAGAGCTTAAAACAAAACCTACACAACATTCCGTTAACAAATTAAGAGAAGTAGGTATAATTCCCGACATGATTATATGCAGAACACAGTATCCTATAAACGATTCTATGAAAGGTAAAATTTCTTTGTTCTGTAATGTTCCCAAAGAGGCCGTAGTTGAAGCAAGAACATGTTCCTCCATTTATCATGTTCCCGAATCTTTACACGAGCAGGGAGTAGATTCTTTTATTTTAAAAAGACTTAACTTAAAGAGCAAAATAAAATTCAGTAATAAATGGTTTAAATATGTTAAACAAGATACAAAACATTATAAAACCGTAAAAATCGGCGTTATCGGGAAATATGCCGACTTAAAAGATGCTTACAAATCTATCGACGAATCTTTAAAAATATCCGCTATGGAAGCAAAAGTTAATTTGGATATTCAATACATTTCTTCCGAAGATAAAAACTTAATAAAAAGGCTGAAAACTTTAGACGGAATACTTGTTCCCGGCGGGTTCGGCATGAGAGGAATAGAAGGTAAAATTGCCGCAATAAAATTCGCCAGAGAAAACAAAGTCCCGTTCTTCGGAATATGTTTAGGTATGCAATGTTGCGTAATTGAAGCTGCAAGACATTTGTTAAAATTTAAAAATGCAAACTCTACCGAAATAGATCCTAAGACGATATATCCTGTAATTGAAATGTTGGACGAACAAAAAGATGTGAAATATTTAGGCGGAACGATGAGACTCGGGAATTACGAGTCCGATTTGGTAAAAGGTTCTTTAGCTCATCAACTTTATAAAAAAGATAAAATCGTGGAAAGACACAGACACAGATATGAAATGAACCCGAAATATATTGATATGTTCAAGAAGGTAGGTTTTGATGTTTCCGGTTATCATAAAGGAGTATTGCCTGAAATCGTTGAAATAAAGAATCATCCTTTTTATATAGCTGTTCAATTTCACCCTGAATTCGGTGCAAGACCTACAAAACCGCATCCTATATTCCAAGGGTTTGTTTTAGCGGCAAGTAAAAAGAGTCATTAGAAATAAGGGGCAGGACAAATGCCTTTATCAACCGAACAACTTGAACGATATTCAAGGAACATATTATTAAAAGAAATCGGTATAAAAGGACAAGAAAACCTTTTATCTTCGAAAGTTATTGTTGTCGGTGCCGGCGGGCTCGGTTCTCCTGCGGCAATGTATTTGGCATCGGCAGGTATAGGTACAATAGGTATTGCCGATAAAGATGAAGTAGAACTATCCAATCTTAATCGACAGATAATGCACAAAACTTGTAATATAGGAAAACTTAAAACAAACTCTGCAAAACAAACAATAAACGAAATAAATCCCGATATCAAAATAAATATTTATAATGAAATTTCTTCTCAAAACATTTCCGAAATAATTTCACAATATGATTTCGTGATAGATGCAACCGACAATTTCGAAACTAAATTTTTAATCAATGATGCCTGTGTAATTGCCAAAAAGCCGTTTTCTCATGCAGGTATAGTCGGACTTCAAGGACAAACAATGACTTATGTCCCGGAAAAAAGTTGTTGTTACAGATGTGTATTCAAACAACCCCCGCCGAAAGATTGTGTCGTTACGTGTGCTCAGGCAGGGGTGTTGGGCGCGGCAGCAGGTATAATAGGAACTATACAGGCAACGGAAGCTATAAAATATATTTTAGGTGTAGGAGACCTTCTTACCGGATATTTGCTTACTTATAATGCGTTAAATGCGGAATTTAGAAAGATAAAATTGCCGGAACGTGATGAAAATTGTTTGGTATGCGGTAAGGAACCGACAATAAAAAAACTTAGATAAAAAAGTTGACAAAAAAAGAAAAAAGTATTAATATATGAAAAAATTGAAGTTATAAACTTAATATTTAATAAGCAAAGATGCTTAAAAGATTAACGGGAAGTATTATCTTTTAAGCATCTTTTTTTATGGAAAAAATTTATTGAAAAGGGTAAACGTTATGTTAAAAGAGGGTCAAGTAAGAATTCCTGCAGGATGTGCAATAAGCGGAATTATTGATAAAAAAGGTAACAGATTTAACGGAACCGATATTATCAAATCCATAGCGTTAATGCACGAGAGGTCTAACGGATTAGGTGGCGGATTTGCCGGATACGGAATATATCCGCAGTATAAAGATTTTTTTGCTCTTCATATTTTTTATGATAACAATCAAATAAAAGCCAAAACCGAAGAGTTTTTAAACGAACACTTTGAAATAGAAAGTGCAGGTAATATTCCTACAAGAAAAGTCCCGTCCATAAAAGATAAACCGTTAATTTGGAGATATTTCGTTTTACCGAGAATTTATAAGGTTAGAAACTTAAATATGGACGAAGACGAATTTACCGCAAGATGCGTGATAAGAATCAATAAAGAGTTCGGAGGGGCTTACGTTTTTTCAAGCGGTAAAAACATGGGGGCTTTTAAAGGTGTAGGCTATCCGGAAGATATCGGTGACTTTTATATGCTTGAAAATTATGAAGGATATATTTGGACCGCACACGGTAGATTCCCGACAAACACGCCCGGCTGGTGGGGGGGAGCGCATCCTTTTACAATGCTTGACTGGTCTATAGTTCATAACGGGGAAATATCTTCTTATGATGCAAACAGAAGATTTGTTGAAATGTACGGATACAACTGTTCTCTGCAAACCGATACTGAAGTAATAACTTATCTTTTGGACTTATTGGTAAGGAAACATAAACTTCCTATGGAAAAAGCATTACAGGTTTTGGTGGCCCCTTTCTGGAAAAACATTGAAAACGAAAATTCCAAAAAAGCTAAAGAATTGAAAGCTTTAAGAACGGTATATTCTTCAGCATTAATAAACGGACCTTTTTCTATTCTTATAGGATACGAAGACGGGCTTATAGCATTAAACGACAGAATAAAATTAAGATCCATGGTAAGTGCAACAAAAGGCAGTAAAGTTTATTTTGCAAGCGAAGAAAGTGCAATAAGAGCGATTTGTCCCGAACCGGAAAATATTTATCATCCCAAAGGCGGAGAACCGGTAATTGTTAAATTGGAGGCAAAATAAAATGAGTTTAAATTTAGTTTCTGACAGATTTGAAGTTTTAAGAGATCAAAACAAATGTATTCAATGCCAAGTATGCGTTAAGCAATGTTCCAATGAAGTTCATATATACGATAAAGAAGATAATGTTGTTTTATCCGACGATTCAAAGTGCGTATGTTGTCACAGATGTGTTGCAATGTGTCCGACAAAAGCCATTAAAATAAGAAAAAATACGTTGGAGTTTAAAGAAAACGCTAACTGGACGGGCACGGCAATAGACGAAATTTACAGACAGGCACAAACGGGCGGTATGCTTTTATCAAGTATGGGAAACCCCAAACCGTTTCCTATATATTGGGACAAAATTTTGTTAAATGCAAGCCAGGTAACAAATCCGTCGATAGATCCTTTAAGAGAACCGATGGAAACTAAAGTTATGATAGGCAGAAAACCCGACAAAATTGAATACGATAAAAACGGTAACATGATAACCAAAATCCCGCCGCAGATAGAACTCAATATGCCGATAATGTTTTCTGCAATGAGTTACGGTTCAATATCAAAAAATGCTCATGAAGCACTTGCAAGAGCAGCTGAAAAGTTAGGAATACTTTATAATACGGGTGAAGGCGGACTTCACAAAGATTTTTATAAATACGGGAAAAACACTACCGTTCAGGTAGCTTCCGGAAGGTTCGGCGTTCATCTTGATTATTTGAATGCGGGGGCGGCAATAGAAATCAAAATAGGACAAGGTGCAAAACCGGGAATAGGAGGACATTTACCGGGAATAAAAGTAGGGCCTGACGTTTCGGCAACAAGAATGATACCGGAAGGTTCGGATGCAATTTCTCCTGCCCCGCACCATGATATATATTCCATAGAAGATTTAAGACAATTAATCCTTTCTTTAAAAGAAAGTACGAATTATACAAAACCTGTTTTTGTTAAAATAGCGGCCGTTCACAATGTTTCCGCTATTGCATCAGGTATTGCAAGAGCAGGAGCCGATGCAATCGTAATAGACGGTTTCAGAGGAGGAACCGGGGCTGCCCCTACAAGAGTAAGAGATAATGTGGGAATACCTATAGAACTTGCTCTTGCATGTGTTGATCAAAGATTAAGAGACGAAGGTATAAGAAATCATATATCAATTATTTGTGCCGGTTCGATAAGAAACAGTGCAGATATAGTAAAAGCTATAGCATTAGGTGCAGATGCCGTATATATTGCATCTGCGGCATTGATTGCTATGGGCTGTCATATGTGCCAAAGCTGTTCAACAGGCAAATGTAATTGGGGGATAGCGACACAAAATCCCGAACTTGTAAAAAGGTTAAATCCTGATATCGCATATGAAAGATTAATAAATTTGCTTACCGCATGGAACAACGAAATAAAAGAAATGCTCGGCGGGATGGGAATAAATGCGATAGACAGTTTAAGAGGAAACAGACTTATGTTAAGAGGGATAGGTCTTAACCTTAAAGAGTTGGAAATTCTCGGAATAAAACATGCAGGAGAATAATAAAATAAAATGAAAAAAGTATATGCTTTTGAAAAAAATTGTTTGGGGTGCGGGTTGTGCGAAGTTCATTGCAGAACCGCTCATTCAAAATCCAAAAATATAATTAAAACTTACAAAAAAGAAAAAGTAGATTCCGCAATTACTATCGAGGAGATAGAAAAGAACGGAGTAAAAACTTTTTTTGCACTTCAGTGCAGACATTGTGTCGAGCCGAAATGTGTACAGGCATGTATTTCCGGCGCAATGTATAAGGATGAAAACGGTATAGTAAGAAATATAAAAGAAAAATGTGTAGGTTGTTTGTCTTGTATTATGGCATGCCCGTTCGGGGCAATAAAACAATCTGTTAACGGAAATATTATATCGAAATGCGATTTGTGTATAGAAAACGGTAACGATCCGGCTTGTGTAAAGAATTGTCCGAACAATGCTTTGAAATTGTTGGATTTGGAAGAGAAAAACAACAGCTGATAGCTTAAAGCTGAAAGTTTAAAGTTTGTTGTAAAAATTCACATTGTGAAATTTTGATATTTGATTAGAAAATTTTGTGAAACAAATTTTTACCGAAAACTATAAGCTATAAGCTTTTAAGTTAAAAAAATGTATATAAAATAGTAATTTAAATTAAGTAGTTAAGTTTTGAGAAAAAGTCAGCAGTATTTAGCAGAGGATTAAAATGGATTACTTGATAATCGGAAACAGTTGTGCGGGAACAAGTTGTGCAACGGAAATAAGAAATACGGACAAAAACGGTAACATAACAATATTGTCCGATGAAAACTATTCTGCTTACGGAAGACCGTTAATTTCTTATTTCTTGCTTGGCAAACAAGATATGCAGACAATAAAGTATAAGAAAGAAGATTTTTATACTAAAAACAATATAACGGTTAGATTAAATTGTAAAGCTCAAAATATAGATACAACAAAAAAACAAGTAACTTGTGCCAACGGAGAAGTTTATAAATACGATAAACTTTTAATTGCGACGGGGAGTGTTCCTTTTGTCCCTCCAATAAACGGAATACAAAAACATAAAAAAGTTTATACATTTTTGAATCTTGAATCGGTAATAAATATAAAAAAAGCAATTACAAAAGATTCCGATGTGGTTATTATCGGTGCCGGATTAATAGGATTAAAAGCGGCCGAAGCTTTGGCGGAACAGGTAAAATCCGTTAATGTTTGTGATATGGCGGACAGAGTTATGGGTTCTGTATTAGATAAAAATTCCGCATCTATTATTCAAAAGCATATAGAAAAACATAATGTAAAATTTTATCTTTCAAATACTGCAAAAGAAGTTAAAGAAAATTCCGTAACTCTTAACGACGGAACTGGACTTAAATGTGATGTTTTGATAATGGCCGTGGGAGTAAGGCCTAATGTAGCTCTTGCACAAACGGCGGGAATAAAAATCAACAGAGGTATCATTGTAGATAAAAACATGCAGACTTCCGTTAAAGATATTTATGCCGCAGGCGATTGTGTGGAATCTTTGGATGTCTTATCTAACCAAAACAAAATTCTTGCATTGTGGCCTAATGCTTTTATTCAAGGTAAAACCGCAGGTGCAAATATGGCAGGTTTGACGAAAGAATTTAAGGGGGGATTTCCTTTAAATGCTATCGGATTTTTTGGACTGCATTTGATTTCTGCAGGTATAATTGAACCGAAAGAAGACGGGTTTAAAGTTTATATAGATTACGACAAAGAAAAACAGATATTGAAAAAGTTGGTAATAAAAGATGACAAACTTGAAGGTTTTGCTCTTATAAACACAAACGAAAGAGCAGGTATTTATACTTCTTTAATAAACGATAAAATTCCGTTAAGCAGTTTAAATTACGATATAACAAAACAAAATATAGGATTAAGTGCATTTTCTAAAGAAATAAGAGAAAACAAAATATTCGGGGGCATATAAAATGAAACAGATAGATATAGAAGTTAATAACAAGTTAGCCGAGGATTTAAATAAAGAAATAAAACATTTTGCATTAAACTACGATCAAATAAATCTTCACGGTGTATGCGGACAAAGATATATCGGGTGCGGAATAAGCCACGACATTAAAATAAATATAGAAGGTGTTCCGGGAAACGATTTGGGGGCATATATGGCAGGTCCCGAACTTGAAATTTTTTCCAATGCCCAGGATGCTATCGGTAACACGATGAATAAAGGAAGAATCATTGTGCACGGGAGTTGCGGGGATACTACAGGTTATGCAATGAGAGGCGGGGAAATTTTTATAAAAGATAGCGTAGGTTACAGAGTAGGTATTCACATGAAAGAATATCTCGATATGAAACCGGTAATAGTTATCG
>Ga0310696_10007609_pt1 | contig 12701 bp, 14 predicted proteins | sample AusTroGonzalo_MG_4_FD_203885 | JGI IMG/M metagenome (GOLD analysis project Ga0310696, IMG submission 203885) | Bovine rumen microbial communities from tropical cattle in Woodstock, Queensland, Australia - Gonzalo_02 (v2) (version 2) | ecosystem: Host-associated > Mammals > Digestive system >... | reverse complement strand
CCTGCGTAGATCAATGCACAGCAGATCAGGCCGGAGCAGTCGAAGATCTTCGTGTGCTTATCAAATAATTTTAGATGGTTAAAGATAAACTTTATCACCCGCGCTGCATTGTCAGCGCTGCTCTCCATCTGTGCGAGCTTCAGAGCGGACAATTTCGTCAGTTTCTCGCCCTGGCCACCCCACACATAAGGTGAGCAGTGCTCGACCTGTTTACGGGCGTAATAAAGGGCTTTATCGAGCTTTCCCATTTAATCACCGCCCATCTTATCAATGAGCTTTTGGATGACCGTCGTATTGTTGTCGATGGACTTCCTGAGCTCTCCGATCTCTTCCTTGTGGTTCGAGTCCTTCTTGTATATGTACCACATGAGAACACCTGTTACCAAAATAGGAAAAAAGCCATTTCCCAAAATGTTTACAACCTCAGTCAAACCGCCGTCCATATCATGCACCTCCTGCCACAATAAGATAGTACGTGTCCGTGCCGAGCGTCGCGTCTACGTTTCCCTTCTTGAATGTCTGATACGTTATAACGGATCTCTGCTCGGTATAAAGGGATCCGTCGTTGTAATAATAATCGATCATCGAGTCTTTAGCCGTGCGCTGCACAAGAGCCTCACAAGCCTTTATTCCGTCCGCGTATGTGTCCAACACATCAACGTGACACGTGAGCGTCCACAGCTTGTTATTATCGACTGTCGGGCTCATGAAATACTTACGCCCCAGCTGCGAGATCTCGACGTAATTATACTCGGACAGATTTGTGTCTGTTTGTATCTGTATAACCGGATCGAGTACATCGACGCTGTTCTTAAATGTCCCATTGAGTGTTATATCAACCTCAGCGACAAAAGACTTTCCGATCTTGTTGTTTTCGCTCGTGCACTTCCTGAGCTTTATGTCGAAACTCATATAATCACCCCGCTTTTAAGCAGCTGCATGATCTCGTCACGCTCTGCACTGGTGCAGCTGATCCCCTCGACGTGTGCCTCTATAGCCTGGGTAAAACCGCTGAAATTGTTTATGGTGTCGATCTTGTAAGACGGCCCGCCGATAAAGTCCTCAAGTCCCTCATGTGCCGGAACGTTCGGAACCGTCTTAATCAGCATGGGCGTCTTGAGCGATAACATGGACGCGTCTCCTGAGAGATTGCCGGCCCTGTATACATCCGGTTTCATCGCGTTAACGATACCCGCCGCGGTAGCTCCTGCCGTAAATGGTGCAGCTGTCCCGCCTGTTGCGATCGTTGTAGCAAGTCCGGCCATTGCCTGAACAAAACCCGTTCCCATCGCTGTGTAATTTTGTCCTGTCAGTGGTATGCTGTACCCCAAGCGGCCGGAAAACTGATAACGTATCTGCCCGTTTATGTAAACATATGCGACCAGCGTCCCAGTAAACAGGTCCATCGTGTAGGACAGCGAGATCGTGCTCCCTACCTCGTCGGACAGATAGCCGTCAAGGTTTGGCGGACTCATAATGTCATCACTGTCCAGGGCTACAACTCCGACGCCCGGCAGGTACAGACTAAATTTTGTGAACGGTGAGAAGTCAAGGTATGTCCCCCATCTGCGCATGATGTCGATGGATCCCATTTCAACAGAGATAAATCTGTCATCGAGATATTTTACACCGCTAATGTTCGGGTTTTCGAGGTTGCCGATCTTAAAGTTTTTAGTCTGCAGATCATCCGGCTCCAACGGCAGCACATAGAAAGCTATAATATTATCACTGACGCTGTTAAAGTATTTCTTTACGTTATCGATAAAATTGTCGCTCCATAAATACGCCGCTATCTGCTGCAGTTGGGCGTCAGTCGGACAGTATACCGTAAACATTCCCGAGGCCATGGCTCCGAGCGCCGGAACGTTCGGCGTATGAATGTCATCCTGCGGGATAGGCGTTCCACCGCCGCCGCCGTTGTCTGTCGTTCCGCTGTCATAAGGACGCTCAGGCTGAGGATCCGGATCCGGAGATCCTGACGCCTGCAGCCACTGCCATATCAAAAGCATATCCGAGTCACTGGGTGAGGCGTTACCCCAGGAGAACGGCGTCCCTGTTGCGCCGACTGTATAATATACTGGGAGAAACGCTCCTACCATTTCGGTATCGTCCGTTACAAAGCTCAGATAAAAATGGTTTGTACTTCCGATAAAGAAGTAACGCGTCTCCTGATATATCGGGGTAGTATCGCTCGAGGTTTTTGCATAAAATTTAAACACTGCTTTAACCTGGTTTGATAGTAATCCCTGTTCAGCCTGCAGCTCCATAGTCAGCCAGTTTACACCCGACCATGCGACCTTTACTGGGCTGTTATAATTCATATTGCGCGCATACGGAACCATGTCCACATTCGGAGCTATGAATATAAAATCGTTCTGCGTTCCGTAATGGGCTGTTGATATATCGTCGCCGATGGAGCTGTCCTTTATGGCTGTCAGTCGTTCCCTATACTGTCCGCCATTGCCCTGTAAGATCGTCCATGCTTTCCAGTTATACTCAGGTGGTACAATATCCGCAAGAAAATCTGTAAAAAATTCCGTAATTTTTGCGGTGTTTGTTCCGGGCTGATCGCTTCCGGTAGGCCTTCCGGTTAAGTTCCATATTGAACCAACGTAAAAATTAGTCGTTATGTTATAAATTCTCGTTGCAGGTGTTATATAGTATATTAACGTAAAGCCCAGTATATTATTATTAGTGATTGACGGTACTAAATATATATCCTGAAACCTGTTATCCTGCCAGTACGGATCAACAGATCTATCGCAGTACATTATACGCCCATCGCTATGTCTGTAAAACACAACATTAAAATATCTCGTATCACCTATTGACTCAATACGGATCTCATTCTGATTTTTTAACGTTATCAGTGTTTCGTACTGTCCTGACGGTAATACTTTTACCCTGTCAACAATAGCCTTTATACTAAAACCGGCAGCAACAAAAGGGCTAACGTTTGCAGCGTAACCGTCGCCATATCCGTAATCCGTTGAAAATCGCGTTAAAACTATTACATTATCATTTACATCTAATATTTTTTCATACGCATTTACAGTCGCCATTATGTCACCACCTTACACATAAACCGTATAAAGGTTTATAAACTCGTTGATAGCATTATAAACAAAATCTTTTTCGTCTATCTCCATTTCTTGCCGTATAAGATCCATCGCGGACGTGACGCCGATATTTCCGTAAGTGTGTTTTCCGTATTCCACTTCGTCCGTTTCGGGCTCCTGGACGGTGAGCGCATCTGTGCCGGCCTGCTGCACTGTCACGGCCTGCGTCTCGGGTTCCTGCACCGTAAGCGCGTCTGTTCCTGCGTGCTGAACAGTGAGCGCCTCTGTGCCGGGCTCCTGGACAGTGAGAGCGTCGGATCCGGCAGTCTGAACAGTGACCGCGTTTGTCGTTTCCCTGTTCTCCGTCCTGGTGTTGCTGCTGACGGGGACAGCTGTGGCGCTGTTAAAAGCGTAAATGCTGCCGTCCTCAGTCGTTACGGCTCCGGGGCTCGCGATCGTCTCGGTGTTTGTCGTCTCAGCCGGTGAGCTCGTGTTCGTTGTCTCTGCCGGCGTGATGGTGTTCGTAGTCTCTGCCGGTGTGATGGTGCTCGTAGTCTCTGCCGGCGTGACGGTCATTGTCGTCTCCGCGGGCGTTGTCGTCCTGGTCGTCTCGGCCGGAGTGATCGTCCGGGTGTCCTTGCCTGCCTCATACCGGTCATAATTCTCGAGCGGTTTATATCTCGAGTGCAGCGCTTCCCAGCTCGCAGCCAGACGGTCGCCGCGGCGTGCGATCCAGCGCGTCCACATAGCAGCAAAAGACGTCATGGGCGTCTCCGTTTCCTTTATATAGATGGAACGCTCCGCGAAATTATCCTCGATCTCCGCGAGCACGTTTGCGCTCGAGCACATTGTCACCTCGGTCGCGTCGGCCGATAAAGGGCTCGTGCCCTTAAGAACAAAGGCGCTGCTCGTGGTATCGAGAAAGTCCTCGATCTTATAGAACTCTTTACTCATTCTCGTCACGCTCCTCTCTTTCTTCCTGCTCTTCCTCGGGCTGTTCTTCCTGCTCTTCCTCGGGCTGTCCTTCCGGCTGTTCCTCAGCTGCCGCAGGATCCTCGAGCAGCTGGTCGCTGTCGATGTCGGCCTCGTTCTTGTACTTGATGGACTCGGTTAGCCAAGCGTCGGAGAAACGGACCGTTATGTCTGTTCCGAAGATCCTGTTAAACTCCTCAAAACCTTTCTGACGCTGCTTTAAACGGTCGTTTGGATAGATAAAAGATAACGACGTGCTGCCGTCGATCTCCTTGACCGTCTGCTGTGCCATCTTGCCGTTACCCTGGACAGACTGCCCGTAAAGGGTAAAGAAATATCTAAATGTATCATCGATACATTTAACGATATTCTGCAATTTGTCCGAGTTATTGACGTCCGTTATATCCAGGATCTTGATCGACTCCGCAGCTCCATCAAGCTGCTCGAGGATATTGTCGGACGTGATGACGATGGGCTCGAGGTCGTTCTTGATCTTGTTGAACGCCTCAACGATGGCGGCGCGTTCCTTATCGGTTGACGCTTTGAATACCGGTTTGTTGCGGCTATATAATAAATTAGCCTTGAGAGACACGATCTCTTCCGTGAGCAGGTCAGCAAAAGAGTTTATTATGTCCATGTCGGACGTCTTGAGGCTGTTGTTATATATAACGGCGCAGTCCTCGCCGGGTGTCATCGTTTTAACGTAGCCGTTCTGTGTTGTTGCAATGTAGGACCTCCCGAGCCCGTACACATTCGGGGCGTTCGCCTGGCCGCCGATCGACACGATGGGCTCGCGCTGGTATTCCTCATCAGGGCCGTCGTAGATCCATCCGGCTATTGAGCCGTTCATTATGAGGAACTGTTCGACATACTCCTCAGGTATCGACTCCGGAAGTCCTTCATACGTGAACATTGACGCCAGTATGTTTATACATATCTGCTTCAGCGTCCACGCGAGTGAGAGCTTTTCAGTGCCGCTCTTCTGCAATATCATATCATATAGTTTCTGAACGTTCAAAAAATCACCTGCTTTCTAGGGAAAAAGGGCGGGCCATATAACCCGCCCCTTTGTCAAAAGGAGATTATAAACTTTAGCCAGAGGCTTAGTCTACTCTGAATACAACCGCCGGCAGTCCGAGGTTGTTGAGGTAGCTGTCGCGGAACTGATAGAAATACAGATCCAGCGCCTCAGGATCGAAATTGCGGGCTGCTACGCGCTCGCTGCGGATGGTGTGCATGATGGCCCACTTATCACACATGAATGCAACAACGCCGTCAATGTTTACGGTCGTGCCGGTGCTGCCGTCGTCAACGATCGCGTTGATGGTCGAAATATCGGAGAACGCGATCTCGCTGTTTGCTCCGTTGATACCATCTCCGAGGCCCTGCCATGCTGCCGTTGTTCTGTGGAGCGGGAGCGCGGTCATCTGCATATTATAGGTGTCTGACTGGAGAACGCTATTCATTGCCTGCTCAGCATAGTCGAGGACCTCGATGACCAGCCTGTCACGAGGTACAAACTTAACCTTGCCCTCGGTATTAAAAAGAGCGTTCTGTGTCTGAAGATATCCGGCATACTCGGAGATCTTGCGGCTCATGTAACGCAAGCACTCTTTATCAGCCATAAAGGCGGCCTTGCTCGCTACGCTTGAGTCGGGGTTCATCTCTGCATTATACATTGTGCGGAGATTGAACACGTGCACGCCCTTAGGAGATCCACAAGGTGTAACCTCTGTGAACGTGATCTTCATGGTGTCGGCGGTGTCAGGCACTGACGCGGTAACGGGCAGGGCGTGGAGCGCGTCGCTGTCCTGTGTTGCGGTAAGAACGGCGCCGGTGCTTGTCCATGTGTAATTTGTCTCGTTACCGGTAGAAAGCGCGTTAAGGTAGGTCACGAGAGCAGCTGCCTCGTTTGTGGCTGTGTTGGACGCGGGGAGAGCGATCTCGCCGTCGTCGGGCGTGGTGCCGTTTGCTACCCATGTGATGTTATGGCCGCAGATCTCGATCACGTCGGTAGCAGCTGCCGCGGTGTCGATCTTGACGGTGTACTTGCCGGTCTGAGTGAGGGTATTCGCAAAGCGGTACTTTTCCGCAATAAAGTTATTGCGGTTTGCGTCGTTCATATCTTTTCTGTGCTTCTTGATCGCGTTGCGGAGCACTACAAAGATATAAGCGCGGAAAGCGTTAAATCCCTCAGCGTCGCGGAAAGCGTCCGCATACTGCTCATAAGAGATAGCGATCGGGAGCTCCCAGCTGTTTGACTTGCCGTAATACTTTGTTGATACGATCGGCAGATATACGGTGTATGTGCCGACTGTGGAGCTGCCGCTGGTGAACTCCTTCCATGCGTGCGACTCCTGGACCTCGGGAGCCTCTGCTGAGATCATCTGAACGATCGCACCCCATTCGCGCGTATCAACATAGTAGGGATCGTCATCCTCAGCCGCCTCGGTGTCAGTGAAAAAGTTACGTGCCCACATTGAGATCAGGGCCTTTGTGAACTGTTCCTTTTTGCCGACCAGCGCGCCGCCGTCGGTAGAGCCGGCGTCAATGATGTCCTTGAGTGTCAGGGTCTCAACGTCCCTGATACCGGTTGCCTGCGCATACGCTGCGTTTACTGTAGCGTCTACGCTGTTGTTGTTTAAATAATTTGAATTGTAGGGCATTTTATCCACTCCTTTCAAATTGTAAGACAATAGTTACTAAATTCAATATAGCACGAAATATATAAAAAAGTCAAGCACTCCGCCGTGTGGAGTGCCTGACTTATGTGGGTGTATGGGATCAACCATTAAAAAGGAAGATCATCTTCGAAGTCGTTAAACATATCCGCGATTGTGATATGCTTAAACTCTTTTACGAGGATCGAAGCGGGATAGATAGCGCCCTCTTTGAGCGTTACCATGATAACGACCTTCGAGCCGTTCATGTTGCCATTGTCCTCGATGTACTCGATCAGGTTGCCGAGGTCCTCGATCTTGCCGGTCTCGGGGTTCTTATAGCCGGCCTTTATATCGAAATTGCTGCTGAGGTTGAGATACTCGCGGGCGTCCTCATCCGTAAACCACTTCGGGATCCACTTCTCGTCAACGTTCTCATAAAAAGGCTCCGCTGCCTCGATGAGCTTTTCCATGTCCTCGGGGACTGCCTTGATAGAAATGCGGTACTTGTCCTTTCCGCTGTTGCCCTTCGCGAACGTCTTGACGCCAAAAAATGCGTCTGTCAGAATCCCGCGGATGTATACGCTCTTGTTCTCGAGCTGCTGCTCTTCCTTGATGTTTTTCTTTGCCATAATCAAATCTCCTTTTCTTGTTTTTGTCTTTGTCTTTGTCTATGAAATCAGAGGGCCTCACATCGCAACTTGTAGGACTCCACGGCATAGCCTACATCGTTGTCTGCATAGAACCATCTGTTTTCATCATATAGTTTCCACACATATCTGTCAATACCGGCGTTATAGCCGTAACGGTATCGCTCCCGGCGCTCCCTGATCTCGCCCACTGTAAATATAACGGCGGCATATTTCGGAGAGCTTGCCCGGTGCACCAGGCAGTGCAGGCCGAGGCGCTCGGAGTTTACGAGATCGATCCGGAAATACTGATCGTTGAATAATATATAACGGCTTGTGTCGATCTCCTGCCGGTCCTCGCGGATGATGTGCGGATAGTTTGCGATAGCCCAGTCGCCGCCCGTGATGGACTTGAGGCGCGGGTTATCAAAACCATAATACTCAGTGTTGACCTTTTCGCGCTGGACGTCCTTGTCGCCTATCATCTTATAATAGACTTTCGTGCCGAGCGGTGTAGTCTTGATAAAGCTGTGATTGACCTTGCAGTTAATGACCTCGTCCTGGATCATCAGCTCCCGGAAATAATCGTGATAATAATATGTCGTGTTCGCGCATAAACATATCTTTATACCGCGGCGCTTTCTGCCGATAGTGCTGTGCAGGTCTGTCAGCATAACGAACTCGTTGGGCCTTGTGTTCGAGCTGATAAACTCGTCGTAGATTATCAGGTTGCACGTCGGCAGGTTAAGAATAGATTTATATGTCTCATGCTCCGTAACACATCCGACCCATAAAAAGGGATCACTCTCCTCTTCCTTTTTTCCGTCCGTTCCCCATTTCACAAAAGTGTAATGTCTCGACCAGTAGCGCACGCCGTTGTATTTTCCGCCGGTGATCTTTTGGATGTACCCATTAGCGATTATAACGTTCATGAAATTTTTCATTTCCTTAGGTGTCACCATCTCATCAGTCTGGCGGACGTATGCTGAAACGGATCCGTATTTCATCCATAGCAGCATTGCAATCAGAACGAGGTTTGTTGTCTTGCCGGTGCCTCGCTCCGAGACCAGGACAAACCATGCGGCGTCATTGATCGGGAGCGTGCTCGGGTTATAAACGTGCTCCGGGCAGCCGAGCATATTATAGAGATGGAAGATCTCCGGCCAGTCTATAATATAACCGCGCTCCTTCCTGCCGTCGTAATACTGTAGGGGCTCGCGCTTTATAATAGGAAACTCCGCGGCCGCAGCCTTTTTCTTTTTAGTCCCCATACTTTTTCACCCTCTCCGTTAATCCTGCGGTTATTATTGCATAGTATGCTTTGTCTAGGTTCATTGTGAAACTTATATCATATATACCGGCGCTGCTCTCCTCGTGCATGAGCTCACCGTTTACATATGCCTCGCTGGGCTCGTCGTTGTAGGATATGGTTTTCTTTAGAGACACATCGGCGTCTAAGAGCATACCATCCATGTCAAACAGCTCGAACGGATCCCCTTCAGCTTTTAAAATAGATTGTTTTGGGAGCCCGGCTATTGTGGCCTTTACTTTTCCGTGTTCTTCCGTGAGGTAACGTTTAGCTCCCAGCGTCTTAAAGCGGTCGTAATGTGCCTCGAAATCATACTGTCCGAGTCCGTCAAACTCTGGGCTCGTGAGCCTTGCAGCTGCGCGCTTTGCCTCAATCTGCCCGTTATAGCGCTCGATTATCTCACGGGCCTTACCGCTGGGATCGTAGACCTTTATAGAGTCAGTGTCGTTATATATAACGCCTGCTCCATCGTCCCCGGATCCGTCCCCGATGGCCTCGGTAATGGCTGCCGTTACGGTAAGCAACGACCTGCGTCCCAGGGCTGTGACAAATATTCCCCATTGCGGCAATAAGAACGCGCTCTTGATCTCCTCGTTAAAATCTAGCGCTTTATCCGCAACGTCCCAGTCCTTGCGTAAATTATCATAAGTGATCTTTGATAATTCTATCCTCGTAATTAACATTCCGAAATAGCTATTACATTTCTGCTTAGCGATAATATACTCGGGCGTGTCCTGCTTTCCGGCCTTCTTGAGCTGGGCCTTGAGCTTGTAATATTTCGCGAGCATTTTACGGATGAACAGAGGCAGGAAGCCTTTTTCCGCTATGTAAAAGTCGAGGATCTCCACGCCGGCCCATGTATAGAACAGATTATAGAGCTCCCAGTCCACGGACGTGATCATGACGGTGAGGCTCCCAGCCTGCGCGATCCTGCCGTTATCGTAGACGATGGGCGTCTGTTTGCTGCTCTTTATCTCGATGACTTTACTCTTTGACTCGAGGGAATGAGACCAGCGCCGCCGGATGTCTTTAAACCGAACAGTCATAATGCAGCATTTCGTCCTCAAAAGCTCCGGATCAAAGTCGCATTTAACGAACGGAGTGAGCGGATATTCAGCCTCGAAAAGCATTTCTTTCGGATAGCTGCTCGTTATATCGTAACCGTCGGCCCCGTGGATCGTAAAGCCTGACATGAGACAATTTGAGTGCACATAACCGCCCCGGAAGAGATATTTAAACCATGTATCATAGGTCTCCTCATCCGGAAAAGCCTCATAAATGAGTTGACGGTATGCAGCCGCTCCGCTCCTTCCCTTATCAGCCTCGAGCTGCATACGGGTCTCGGATCTGAGGATCCCCGTCTTTGTGAGCGGGATCCTTTTGTCCTTTATGATATAATTGTCAAAGATAAAGCGGCTCCACTCTGCCAATATAACGACGTCGTTGATACAATAGTCTTGCTCCTGATCCGTGAGCAGCGTTGAGCTGTTCCTGGGTATGGAGAAATCGAGATCTCCTTTGAGCTTTTGCGTGAGGGTGTAGTCCTTCGCCAGTTGCGCGAGCGATCCCCCGGAGATCGTGAGGGCCTCGTGGAACTCAAAACCGCCGGAGCGCATTTTCAAAGGATGGCGCTCTTCGCGTGCGAAAAAGTCCTCAGGATCCCAGTCGAAATATTTGCGTATGAACTGAAATTCAAAGCCCGCGTTAGCGATCCAGCAGATCAGCCGGTTATTCTCATTGAGATCATACCGGGCGCGGAGCTGGTCCATAAAGTCGAGGAACTCCGGCCACGTGCGCCCCATCATGACAAAGCCATCGGTGCCGGACGCTATGCAGAACTGCCAGTGATACATAAAAGCAAGGTGCCGGTCGTTCTCGTTGACGTTCGTTGTCTCGATGTCGAAGCCGCAATACAATCGCTTGTACTCGATCCATTCGCCGTTATGCTTTAGCTTTATTGTGAACGCAAGCGGCGGTTCCGGAAGTCTCGCGCCGATCTCCCAGTAATACACCGGCGTGTCGATAATTATATCATTGCTGATATAGATCTTGGTATCCTTAACGTATCGCGGCGCGGCGATGTGCCCTATATTCCCGCTGCTTTCTGTTGACTTCTTCCCTGTTTCGCGCTCTGTATTCGCGCTGCTTTCTGTTGATCTCTTCGCGGCCCTTATTTGCGCGATAACGGCGCTGATATTCGGTTTTCTTTCTTCTCTTTTCCGCATTAGCTTGTCCTCTCTTTATAATCTCCTGTAGCTCCCTGTAACTCTTGACGCCCGCTGTGGCCAGCTCGGCCCTGACGCTGTCATCGTATTTGAGCTTTCCCTTTGCGTTCTCCATGTTCTGTATAAACGACTTTGCGGCCAGCTCCTCAAGCGCCTCTTCGTCCGATATGGTGACGGCCTCGGCTGCTATGTCGGCCTGCGTTGGATCACTGACTCCTGCAGCCCGGAGCTGCGTCTTGGCCTGCGCCTGCTTTGCCATGTCAAGGGAATGCGCAGCCGTCGGGAGCTTTACCAGCGGCCGCAGCTGCCCCGTTTTTAATGTCGTGAGGTTTTCTTTAGACTTGCTGATCGTCAGGCGGCCAGCTTGCGACAGTCTGTAGGATCCGGGCGGGAGCGCTGCGGTCGTTGCGTTTACATAGCGCTGGTATTGCTCGGAGTCGAGGCCGAACGTCCGCTCGACCTCGCGCGCCTTTTTGTTGATGTAATCAATGCGGTTGTATACCTGTGATGTATACTTTTTTGTACGTGCCATGTGATAGCTCCTTTCTGTGATTTTCTTATATCATCATCGTATCACTCGGCTGCGTATTTGTCACGGGCTGCCGTTATGGCTGCCTGTAACGGGAAAATGTTCGCGTATTCATCCGGGGAAAGCTTGAGCGCGTTCCTGATCTGCTCCGCGGTCTCCTGCGACGGATCCTTGCGGCCAAAGCGGAGCGGAGTCAATGTCTGTCGGGAAATCCCCGTAATATCGCTCAGCGCTGCCGTTGTATGTATTCCCCTTAATGCGAGGGCTACTTCAAAAGCTGTTCCGTTCATTCTGTTTTCTTCCTTTCTGTAAATATTCGCTGCACCGCGTCGCGCATTACGATTGCACGCTTGAGACACTCGTCGTCCCCGTCCCTGGCTGCGAAATCGACAGCCCTGCACGTTCCAATTCCTAAAAAGATCATGAGCTCCTCGTCGTCGGCCATTGTCTCATCCATGAGCGCCTCGATCATCCGGATCCCGGACCAGGGCTGCGGCTCGTGGCGCTTTATTATATTGCCGCAGCTGTCGAGATCATCGCCGGCTATTGCGTGGCCGTGGCATGAGCAGCGGTAAAAGTCGCTTTTGGGGTCGTAGTACTGGTAAATGCAGTTACAGCAACAATCCATATTTTCGTTAATATCGTATGCAGCCATTTAAACACCTACTTTCTTTATCTTTTTAAGAGCTGCGAGCTCTTCCTTTGTAGCAGGCCGGAGCCACTTAAAGCAGTCGGAGCAGTATGTGTTAATCTCTCCGCGCTTTGTCTTGACTGTGAATGTGCGCTCATGCTTACAGTCGCGATAGTTAATATTAATCATGTTCTCGCCTCTCTTTCATGTATGCAATACATCTCGACGCTGCTGTCTGTCTTAGCGATCGCCAGCTCCTTAACAGCGTCACGCAAGCGTCTGTGCTCTACTCCGCTATATTCAACATACGGAGTCTTGGGATCTCTTAGGAGATCCCTGACATACTTAACCTCTACAACATAAGTAACCATATTCAACTCTCCTTTATTTTGTGCATTGACTTGTAACAGGCCTCGAAGTATTCCGGATCCTCACGCCATCTCTTTATTATGGTATAGCGTGCACTGGCCAGGCTGTAGTCTTTCCTGATGTAAACGTGCTCCGGAAGAAATGAAACAATCTCACCATTCTCCAAGATCGGGAACTTCACCAGATAGTCCGAGCGTTTTTTAATATAACCGCTGAACTCTCCCCGGTCCTCGATGTCGATCCCGTATTCATACCATAGCCGGCACTTGAGCTTGTCAAATGCGTCGTGCTGGACCCAAAACAGGGACGGCAGTCCTT
>Ga0310696_10007606_pt1 | contig 12704 bp, 15 predicted proteins | sample AusTroGonzalo_MG_4_FD_203885 | JGI IMG/M metagenome (GOLD analysis project Ga0310696, IMG submission 203885) | Bovine rumen microbial communities from tropical cattle in Woodstock, Queensland, Australia - Gonzalo_02 (v2) (version 2) | ecosystem: Host-associated > Mammals > Digestive system >... | reverse complement strand
AACTTACACTGAAATGACAAATGCTAAGGGATATGCTCTTGTTAGAACTGCCATGCCTGTGGGAAAATATGACTTTTCAGTCGTATTTTTGGGAGACGAAAAATACAATTCCAGTTCCAAATCAGGCTCCACAACAGTTAAACTTTCCAAATATGCCAATGGAATCAATGAGAAAAACGCTACCGCTTCAAACTCATACCTCAGGGCAACCAAAAACTGTCAAGTCAACAATGAAAAGATACAGTCATTGGTAAAATCATTGACAAAGGATTTAACCAGCGATATGGACAAGGCAAAAGCTTTGTATAAATACGTATTTGGACACATTGAATATGACTATTATTTCGACACCCAGAAAGGTGCTGTTGACACATTGACCTCCGGAAAGGGAAACGGCGCTGATCAGGCGCATCTCCTGGTTGCGATGTTTCGGGCTGCAGGCCTAAAGGCCAGATATGTTCACGGCTTCTGCACATTCTATAAGGATGGTAGAACATACGGTCATGTTTGGACCCAGGTTCTCGTTGACAATACATGGATTTGTGCGGATACAACAGATATTGCCAATGATTTTGGAAGGATACTCAGCTGGAATACGGACAATTATAGATTATCAAACAAATATCTGGAACTTCCATTCTAAACTATTTGTTTAAACAAAGGAATCAATGGCATTCTGTTGATTTCTTTATTTTTTCTTTTTCACGCAATCTTTGCAAAGCATCTGTTATTACTTTTTCAAAGAAATCATTTTCTGATTTATTACTGGTTTTGCAATAAGTTGAAAATACTTATTTATCATTATAGTTAATATATAAAATTAAGGTGATATTAAATGGAATATGAAATTACTGGCGGTTCATTTCCTGTTGTAATCTGCACATTACAGCAAGGGGAAACCATGAAAAACGAAACTGGCGCAATGGCTTACATGACTAGCGGTATGAAAATGGATACCAGTACAGGCGGAGGTCTTCTGAAAGGTCTTGGAAGGGCATTGTCTGGAGATACTATATTTTTAAACTTCTTTACAGCAGAAAATGACGGTGAACAGGTTGCATTTTCATCATGCACTCCCGGAAAAGTCATGGACATCAAACTCGATGGTTCCAACACAATCATAGGTCAGAAAAACGCATTTTTGGCCGCTGAAGATAGCGTCGATGTTGACATCCACATTAGAAACAAGCTCGGTAGCGGAATATTCGGTGGAGAAGGTTTTATTCTTCAGAAATTCAGCGGAAACGGAATGGTATTTTTGGAAATTGATGGGGAAGTAATCGAAAAGGATTTGGCTCCTGGAGAAAAGCTTCTGGTAGATCCAGGTCACATCGCTGCAATGGAAGAAACTGTTGATTTTGACATTGAAAGGGTAAAAGGTGCCAAAAACATTCTCTTCGGTGAAGGTTTATTCTTCTCAAGATTGACAGGTCCTGGAAAAGTATGGATACAAACCATGCCTATTTCTAAATTGGCTCAAGCAATAATTCCATTCATTCCAGAGAGGTCTGAATAGTTATTTAATACAGTATTCTGACTCAATTAAAAAGGTTTATCTTCAAAATAACCTTTTTTTACTTTTTTTTAAAAATTAATATTGCAATATTGATTTTTAGGGTTTATTTGATTTAAAAAAGCAGTATTGGTGTTTTAATAGTATTTTTTCTCTTTTAATTTTCCTTTTTTGTAGCAAATAATATATACCTTATACGACATAAATAAATATCAATATAAAGTGTAGGAGTATCGAGACTTTGCTAAATAAAAAGATTATTCCGATTTTGATATTGCTTGTAGCGGTCTTATCGCTGTCATGCGTTGGCGCATCAGATAACGTTACCTGCAATGACAATGATGATTATTTAGCTAGCGGTATCAATGAATCCGATGTTTTAGCCGACAATCCTAAAACGTTTACGGATTTAAACAGCTTGATTAATGACAATGCCAATACGAGAATCACTCTTGAGTGTGATTATGAATTTTCAAAGATTTCCGATTCACAGTTATCCGGAGGTATTCTCATTGATCGCTCAATAAGCATCTACGGCAACGGACATACAATCGATGCAAAAAATCAGGCAAGGATATTTAATGTAACCAGCTATGTCAACTTCTACAATATCTTTTTCATTAATGCCAACTCCGACAGCGGTTCTGCAATTACCGGAACAAACTATTATGTGTCCGGATGTTCATTCATCAATAATCATGCAGACAGAATGGGAGGTGCCATGTGCGGAGGCTTTGCACAAAGTTCCACTTTCAAGGACAATTCAGCTACCCGTTGGGGTGGTGCGGTCTATCAGGGAAGTATAGAAAACTGCACATTCATTTCCAATTCCGCAGAACAGGGCGGCGCATTATATAATACCTATGCCACTCTTTCCACATTCATCCGCAACACTGCAGGATTGTATGGAGGAGCAATGTATGGCAGTTCTGTCGGAAATTCTGTTTTTATACAAAATTCTGCAAAATCCCATGCCGGTGCGGTGTTTAATGCATATGTCCTTAACTGCAATTTCACCAACAACACTGCTCCTAACGGCGGTGCTTTAGGGGGAGAAGAATATTCCGCCCAAAACTGCATATTTGAATACAATAGCGCTGATGATGGCGGAGCGATGTATGGAGGTACGGTTTACGACAGCATTTTCAGATATAATTATGCTCATCAGGGTGGAGCCAAGTTTTCAGGTTCTGCACGTTCCTGTGTTTTCGACAGCAACAAGGCGGTTTCTAATGGAGGGGCCATAATGGATGTCTATGCATTTGACTGCAATTTCACCCGAAATACCGCAATCAATGGAGGGGCAATGTTTCAGAATTCTGCAAAGACTTCTATTTTCATGTTGAATTCTGCAGTCAATGGGGGAGCAATATCCAATGGTTATTCGGATACCTGTAAATTTTATAACAATACTGCGACCAGTCATGGGGGAGCCATCAATGAAGGAGGTTCGGATTCATCTGATTTCAGATACAATCACGCCGTTGACGGAGGTGCAGTCTGGGGGTCTACCGGAGGGTCCATGTTTGTTTCCGCATGCACTTTCATAAGCAATTCTGCAGATGAATATGGAGGTGCAATATATGAAACTGCAGCAATCGGATGCCTGTTTTCAAAAAATACTGCAAAATATGGGGCTGCCCTTGCCAAAGGTTCAGCTTCAAAATGTACTTTCAGAGACAATGTTGCTAAGGTTACCGGCGGTGTCAGGTATGACTCATATGTTGCAGATACCGTTGAATGCGTAAGGAATCTGCCGGAATATAAGATATATGTTTCAGATTATACTGGTATTGAAGGTTTCGGTGGTGATTTAAGCATTAGGATGTATGACAATCCGAATTATCCGGTCACTGGTGTAAATGCAACAATCAAATTGTACAACTCCAAAAACAAATTAATCGGAACCTACAAATCTGAAGTGGGATACAACTGGTTTGTAAATCTGGCTGCAGGCAAATATAAGGCAACCATCACTGTCGATGATTCAGACCTGTTTGAAGTGGATTCCGTCAAAATAAACATCAATATTAAGAAATCTTCATTTATCTATGCCGCAAATGTGGCTACAAACTATCAGGCAGGAAAGGTTTTAATTGTCAATTTGCATGACGCTTCAGGAAAAATCCTCAAATATGAAAAAATAACCGTCAAACTCAACGGTGTTACAAAATCATACACCACCGATGAAAACGGTCAGGTCATGGTTCCAACGAAATCTCTGGCTCCTGGAGAATACTTGGCTGAAATCACTTATGCCGGAAGTGACACATACATCAAATCAACAGCTACTGCAAAGGTCACTGTAAACAAGCTTACTCCAAAACTTACTGCTGCAAAGGCTACTTTGAAACTCAAGGATAAAACTAAACAGTACACAGTCACTTTAAAAAACAACAAGAATGCAGTAATGAAAAATGCTAAAATAACGATTACCGTAAACAAAAAGACATATTCTGCCAAAACCAATGCCAAAGGCCAGGCAATTTTCAAATTGACAAAACTTACTAAAAAGGGAACATACAGTGCCACTGTCAAATATGCCGGAAACAACATATACAAAGCAGTCACCAAAACGGTCAAGATTATTGTTAAATAATTTTGATTCCAGCTATTTTTAAATTTGCATTTGGCTTTTTAAAACTGATATTTTTAATTGCCTTTTTGATTTAAATGGAATGTATTACAAAAAGATTATAATTGTTTTTTGAGGTATATACTTGAACTTCGAAGTTTGTACATTTTTAAAAAATAAAGAAATGGAGAAGCTAAAATGCTCCTCCGCCACCGCCGCCTGATCCTCCTCCGAGGCCTCCGAAGCCGCCTGCATCGGAAGAAGGATTGGCACTTGTCTGGCCGGTTTCAAATGCATGATGCATCATGTAGTAACCTCCATAGTGGTGGTATAGGAATACGTCATCATCAAAATCTGAAATATTTTTTTCCTGGAGCTTCATGGCCTTGTACACATTGTCCGCCACTCCAAGTGCAGTACCGTAAATCAGGTACTTTTTCCAAATAACGATTGATTCGGGAGGGTGTTCGTTGATTAGGCTGTTGTCCTTTAGGAACTTCTTGAAGTTTTTCCATTTCAGATAGTAGGTTCTGCCCTTCTTGGTCCACTGTCCGAATATGTCCTGGGGAAGCATAAGTGTAATGAATGAGAATATCGCAAGAACGATTCCTCCTCCTATTGCAAAGACTCCATTCGGCAGTTTGGTGAACAGACCCAATATGAAGATGGCGATTCCGAAAATCAATCCTAAAATGGATATTATTTTCATGAATTTTGATCCTTTGGCATTGAAATATTCCTCAAGAATTTCGCTGTCAAGATATTCATGTTTCACGTCCTGCTGCCATACGTTGAACTCCTCCATGAAGAGTTTGGCGTTGGATTCATAGGATAAATCTCCATTTAAGTTGGATAGGTTAACTATATTTTCGCTGTCTGCAAACATGGCCAAAATATCTATGACTGTCTGCTCATGAATTGCCAGATCTTCGCTTTTGTCCTTATTCAATTCCAGCAATAGTTCGTTCATGTCTGTGTTTTCATCCGTTTTTGTTATGAGCTTAATGACCTTTCTGTCGATGAGATTAAGGATTGTTGCCTCAAATCCTTTCATGTTTGGTGTTCCTATGTCATATGAATTGTCAATCAGTGCGTTGACGACTGCAGGAGGATCGTTTGTTGGTAGTTCACGCTCATAGATGCCGTCATATTCAACTTTTGGTTCCCTGCCGTATCTAAGATAGACTATCGCTCCAACGATTGGGCTTATTAAACACAGCAATCCAAGCACGAGGTATGATGTATTCCAGAATGCCCTTCCGTTAACACTGCCTTCAAGATTATTAATAATCTGGTCACGTCCGTTTTCATTAACATGCTTTGCATATGTGGCATTTTCAAAGTCATCTACAGGCATCAATACGAGCAGCTCATAGAATTCCCCTGAAGGTATTGATGTTGAGGTCAATGTTATTGTATTTCCATTCAGATAGCTGGTGGAGTTGTATTCCTGTGGATTGAGATAGTATTCGTTGCTTGCATTTCCCGGAAGATGAACGATTCCGGTAAGTACGTCGCATCCGATGTCCCACTCTTCTCCCCAAAGCTTATACTGAAGCCCTCCGACGTCATTGAAAAGGGTTACTACATTCTTCATGTCATAGTTGATGTAGACGTATACCTTGCAGTCGGATATCTTTTCGGTATGTGCTTCATCGGCATACAGATAGATTGTCAGATGCTTTTTGCCGTTTTCATCACTTTCCTTTAAAACGGGATACGCACCCTTGGCATCGACGGTAATGTTGTCTATGCTTTGTCCTTCTTTTAGGGGAATGTCTCTGTAAACTCCGTTGAATGTCCCGTGGAAATTATATTCATATATTTCATTTACATGAAGCAGGCCGTTATTTTCAACAGTAAGTTCAATGAATGCCTGGTCTATCGTGTAGCTTTTGTCGTCGTCTGCCGTGACTGCAGTCATTGCCAAAAGCAGCACTGCCAATAGTAGAATTATACTAAATGTCTTTTTAACATCCATATAAGTTCTCCATACTTAAAACTTAACTTCAGGAACTGCTGTTTCGCTTTCTGGGGCTTCGAAGAATTCAGCTTCTTTAAATCCAAATATTCTTGCAAACATGCTGCTTGGGAATTGCTGGCAGGCATTGTTGTATTTTAGAACCACGTCATTGTAGAACTGCCTTGAATATGAAATCTTATCTTCGGTTTCAGTCAGTTCGCTTTGCAACTGCTGGAAGTTGGAATTTGCCTTCAGTTCCGGATAGTTTTCTGCAACTGCAAAAAGAGATTTCAGCGCTCCGGTCAACTGGTTGTCGGCATTGCTTGCCTCTTCAATATTTGATGCGTTCATGACATTGCTTCTGGCCTGTGTCACGTTTTCGAATACTTCTTTTTCGTGGCCGGCATATCCTTTTACGGTTTCAACAAGATTCGGAATTAGATCGTTTCTTCTTTTGAGTTGAACTTCGATTTGGGAATAGCTGTTTTTCACGCGGTTTCTGAGATTGACCAAATTGTTGTATAAGTGTACTATTGTAACCACAACAAAAATAACTAAAATTATTATAATTATCCACATTATCATTTTATCACCTATAATATAGTATATATGCACTAAAGAAATATACTTTATTATTTAAAGAGGGAAAATTATAATTAATGTTGAAAACGATTTTTTTCAAAAAAAGTCTTGTTTAATCAATACCTTTATATAGGTGTAGGATTATATATTATCTTATCATATTATACTAGTCAATATGATGTGCAAGTATTGCTAACTATTATGCCGAGATAGTCTAGCCTGGTAAGGCGCGAGACTGGAAATCTCGTGGGCGTTCAGCCCTCCTGGGTTCAAATCCCAGTCTCGGCGTTTATTAGTTTTTAACTTAGTTTTTTATCTATAAAAAATACTTGTTAAACTGATATTTTTTTGCACTCTTAGTTTATCCAAACTAAGTTTTAAATAGTTGAAAGAACTGTGTTTTGAAATTCAAAACATTCGAATCTATTATTTTACGTCTCGTAGATTCGCTCTATAAATGGAGGTTATTTAATGGAAGACGATTTTAAGCATTTAGTGCGTATTTCAAGAAAGGATGTAAATGGTAATAAAACCATTGAACAAGCTTTAACTGAAATCAAAGGTGTTGGAATATCTTTATCTAAAACTATGTGCCGTACTTTAGACTTAGATTTAGACTCTAAAATTGGATACATTGCTGACGAAGATGTTTTAAGAATTGAAGAAATTTTGGAAAACCCTCAAAAATTCGACATTCCATCATGGATGTTGAACCGTAGGGAAGATTATGTTACTGGTGACGACATTCACTTAATCGAATCTGATCTTGACATGACCTTAAGGGATGATTTGAACAGAATGAAAAAGACCAGAAGTTACAAAGGTAGAAGACACGAAGTTGGTTTACCTGTTAGAGGTCAAAGAACCAAATCTACTTTCAGAAAAAGTTCTTCAGTTGGTGTAAAACGTTCACGCGGATAGGCATGGAGCTTTTTTTATAAATTAATTATTGAAAATTCAATTTTATTAAGGAGATGTTTTAATGGGACAACCTAGAAAATCAAGGAAAAAGTATAATACACCACCACATCCTTGGAATGCGGAAAGAATTAAAAACGAAAACAAATTAATGACTAAATATGGTTTAAAAAACAAAAAAGAAATTTGGAAAGCTGATACTTTAGTCAGAAGATACAGTAGGGAAGCAAGATACTTACTCGGTTTCGGTGCTGACCAAATGGTAAATGAAAAATTAGAATTATTAGGACACTTAGCTAGAACCGGTGTTTTGCCAGAAGGCGCTGCTCTTGAAGAAATCTTAGATTTAAACGTTGAAGATATCTTAAGAAGAAGATTACAAACCATTGTATACAAAAAAGGTTTAGCTCGTACTCCTAAAGAAGCAAGAATGTTTGTTGTACACGGACACATAGCTTTAGCTGGTAAAAAAATCAACTCACCAAGTTATGTGGTCTTGAAAGGTCAAGAAGATGACATAGGTTTCTATCGTTCTTCACCTGTAGCTAAACAAATTGAAGAGTATAACAATAACAAAGCTAATAAAGCTAATACAGAAGAATAAAAGGTGTAACTATGGCAAAAGATGAAAAATGGGGTATAGCTAATATTTACTCATCATTCAATAACACTATTATTACTGTAACAGATATTACTGGTGCTGAAACCATTTCACAATGGTCCGGTGGAAAAGTTGTTCGTGCAGACAGACAACAGGCTTCACCTTTCGCAGCTATGGCTGCAGCAACCAGAATAGCTGATGATGCTAAAGAAAAAGGATTTATTGGTTTACATATTAAAGTAAGAGCTCCTGGTGGAAACGGACCTAGAAGTCCAGGACCTGGTGCACAAGCTACCATCCGTGCTTTAGCAAGAGCTGGAATTAAAATAGGAAAAATCGAAGATATTACTCCTATTCCTCACGACGGTACTGGAAGACCTGGTGGTAAAAGAGGAAGAAGAGTTTAAGTGGAAGGGTTTAACATGGAGATAGAGATTAAAAGTCAAAGCGATAATGAAATGGTATTCATTGTTCGTGACGCAGAAGTACCTTTTATCAATGCTATTAGAAGATGTGCAATGGTAAATGTGCCAAAAATAGCTATTGAAGATGTAAATATTATTAGAAATGATTCTGCAATGTTTAATGAGGTACTTGCTCATAGACTTGGATTAACTCCTTTAGTTTCCGATCTCGATGCTCTTGAAGGCATGTCACTGCCTGAAGATGACGATTGGGATGTATATGAAAACGGAATCATGTTCAGTTTAAATGAAGTTGGACCTAAAGTTGTTTATTCTAAGGATTTAATATCTTCAGACTCAAAAATTAAACCAGTATATGACACAATTCCTTTAGTAAAACTTAAAGAAGATGAAGTTCTCAATATTGAAGCGGTTGCAAAAGTTGGATATGGTAAGGAACATGCAAAATGGATGCCAACAACAGTATGTGCATACAAGCAATATCCTGAAATTACCTTCAATGAAGATGAGGAAATTGATTACGACTGTGCACTGGCATGTCCTCGCGGTGTTTTGAAATCCGACAGAAGATCCAAAAAGATTAAGATTTTGGATATTGAAAACTGTACAATGTGCAAAAGCTGTGTAAGGGCTTCAAGCAATGGTTACATTAATGTAGGATACCGTGAAAATGATTTCATTTTCAGAATCGAAACAGACGGAGCAATGCCTCCTAAGGAAGTTTTATTAAAAGCTTGTGACGTATTAGGTGAAAAAGCTGATAAGTTTATCCAATTTAGTGAAGAAGGAGGAAGTAAATAATGGTTAAGAAAGTAGTAAAAACAAATCCTAACCTTGTTGAACTTATTAATAAACTTTATGAACAATCAAGAAATGAAGATGCAGCTATTTGGAAAGATGTTGCACAAAGGCTTGAAAGGTCTAATAGAAGAACCGCTGAAGTCAATTTATCAGATATTTCAAGATACGCTGAAGCAGGTGAAACTATTTTAGTACCGGGTAAAGTTTTATCAAACGGTAATTTAGAAGAAAAAGTAGATGTTGTAGCATTTAAATTCTCAGAAAAAGCACAAGAAAAAATCGAAAGTGCTGGTGGAGAATGCATCTCAATTGATGAGATAATCGAATCAAATCCTAAAGGATCAAACATTAGGATCATGGAATAGATAGGGTGTTATTATGATTATTGATGGAGAAGGATGCGTTTTAGGAAGATTAGCTAGTGTAACTAGTAAAAATCTTTTAGAAGGCGAAGAAGTAGTTATTCTTAATGCTGAAAAAATCATGTTAACCGGTAACAAGGACTGGGCTTATGCTAAATACAAGCAAAGAGTTGACAGGGCAAGTATTTCCAACCCTCGTGACTTAGGTCCTAAATATCCTAGAAGGCCGGATGACATATTTAGAAGAACTGTAAGAGGAATGTTACCTTTCAAAAAATCAAAAGGTAAAACTGCATACAAAGGTTTAAAAGCTTTTGTTGGCGTACCTGCAGAATATGCAGATGCTGAACTCACTTCAGTTCCTGAAGCAGAATACAAAAACATTAAAAAAGGTATCGAACTCGGAGAAATCTCCAAACTTTTAGGAGCTACCTTTTAGATAAACGGATGTGTGATTATGGTTAAAGTTATTCATACAAGTGGAAAACGTAAAACAGCTATCGCAAGAGGTACCGTTCAGGAAGGAACCGGTAAAGTAAGAATCAACAGGATTCCTTTGGAACTTTATTCCCCTGAGCTTGCAAACTTGAAATTACAAGAACCATTAACCTTAGCCGGAGATTTGGCTAATGAAGTCGACATCAACATCAAAGTTGTTGGTGGAGGAGTAATGGGTCAAGCTGAAGCTGCACGTATGGTAATTGCAAAAGGACTCGTACAATGGTCTCAGGATATGGATTTAAAAGAAAAATATATCCAATATGACAGAACCATGTTAGTAGGTGACCCAAGACGTTCAGAACCTAAAAAATACGGTGGTCCTGGAGCAAGAGCACGTAAACAAAAAAGTTACAGATAATTACTCTGTACCTTTAATATTTTATTTAAATTAAAAAGATGATATAAATGATTCCTATTAGATGCTTAAGTTGTGGAAAACCTGTATCCGCTTACTTTGACGAATACAACAAAAGAGTGGCCGCTGGAGAAAAGTCAAAAGATGTCTTGGATGACTTAGGTTTAACTAGATACTGTTGTAGAAGAATGTTGATTTCCCATGTGGAAACCTGGGAATGATTTTGCAATTGTAGGGATATTGTATTGTAAAACGTAATCTTGGTAAAATATGCCTATATAATGGAAGTAATATTCATGAACGTTGAAAAAAAATTGACAAGGTTTGAAAGAGCTAGACTTCTTGGAGCTAGAGCAATTCAAATATCCATGGGAGCTAAACCTTTGGTTGACATTAAAGATTCCTTGGATCCTATTGACATAGCTTATGAGGAGTTGAAAGCTGGAGTTTTACCATTAGATGTTATTAGAGATGAATAAATAGTTAATCTATTTATTCCTAAAATTTATTTAAAAAAAATAAAAAATACCAACATAACTCTATAAAGAAACTTACTGCTTTTTTAGAGTATAGATTATGTGGTAACAAATTAAATGACACTGAGGTGTTTTTTTGGATAGTATAATAGAAGATGTCCAAGTTCGTAAGATTTTGGATAGCAGAGGTAACCCGACTATTGAAGTAGATATAGTTACTTGGAATGGTTTCGGTAGAGCTGCTGCACCAAGCGGAGCCAGTACAGGTTCCAGGGAAGTTGTATCTTTTCCGGAAGGCGGAGTAGATTTGGTAGTCCGTGAAATGGAAGATTTCATAGCTTCTGAATTAATTGGTATGGATGCTGAAGACTTGGTTACCATCGATGAAGTATTAAAGGAAATCGACGGTACTGAAAACTTCGCAGCTATCGGTGGAAACACTACCGTAGCGATATCCATGGCTGTAGCAAAGGCCGCTGCTAAATCTTATAACATGCCGCTCTATAAATACATTGGAGGAAATTTGGTTAACGAATTGCCATATCCTTTAGGAAACATGATGAACGGAGGAGCTCATGCAGGCGTCAATGCCCTTGATATTCAGGAATTTCTGGTTGTTCCAATCGGTGCCACCAGCATCAGTGAGGCCATATTTGCAAATGCCGCTGTTCACAAAAGGCTTAAGGAATTAATTCAAACAAAAGATTCCAATTTCACAGGCGGCAAAGGCGATGAAGGAGGATGGGTGCCAAACATTACTAATCATGATGCTTTAGAAATCCAAGCTAGAGCATGTGAAGAGGTTGGTGACGAGTTAGGTATTTTAATCAGGCCTTCTTTAGACATGGCAGCTTCTGAATTGTGGAATGCAGATGAGCAAAAATACGTTTATGCTCAAGATGGTGTTAAAAGAGACACCGGAGATCAAATTGATTTCGTAAAAGATATCATTGATACTTATAAAATGTTTTATGTAGAAGACCCATTCGACGAATCCGATTTCGATGGATTTTCCCAGCTGACTTCCAAAGTCGGGGATAAATGTTTGATTTGTGGTGATGATTTGTTCGTAACCAACAAGGAACTGTTGGCTAAGGGCATTGAAATGAAAGCCGCAAATGCTATTATCATCAAACCTAACCAGATTGGTTCATTGTCCGAAACCCATGCTACCGTAAAGCTGGCAAAGGAAAACGGCATTGTGCCTGTGGTATCCCATAGGTCCGGTGAGACAACAGATGAAACTATAGCGCATCTGGCTGTTGGTTTTTCATCTCCAATGATTAAGACCGGAGCAATCGGCGGTGAGAGAATAGCAAAATTAAATGAACTCATCCGTATCGAAGAGGAAATGTCAAATCCTAAAATGGGCGAATTCTAATATTGAGGGAGTGAATTAAATGGCAAAAGTAACTATCGATTATGATAAATGTGATGGAGCTGACTGTGCAGAATGTTCTGACGTTTGTCCAATGGAAGTTTTAGTTCTCGAAGGAGACAAAATCACAATCAACAATCCAGAAGACTGCAGTTACTGCGAAGTATGTATGGATGTATGTCCAAACGAATGTGTAAATATTGAAGATGAAGATTAAATATAATAAAAAAAAGGTGATTATTAATGACTAGTGA
>Ga0310696_10007605_pt1 | contig 12704 bp, 12 predicted proteins | sample AusTroGonzalo_MG_4_FD_203885 | JGI IMG/M metagenome (GOLD analysis project Ga0310696, IMG submission 203885) | Bovine rumen microbial communities from tropical cattle in Woodstock, Queensland, Australia - Gonzalo_02 (v2) (version 2) | ecosystem: Host-associated > Mammals > Digestive system >... | reverse complement strand
TCGGCGGTGAACATTAATTATGTGTCCGGAAGCGGAAACATCGAGACCATGAGCTTAAGCCGCAGAGCGGTGAAAGAGAACCAGCGGGCGCTGATTGTTGACGACTTCCTGAAAGGCGGCGGCACGGCGCGGGGCATGGTGGACCTGATGAGGGAGTTCAATGTCAGCGTGGCGGGGATGGCGTTTGTGATGGCAACGGCGCTGCCGGAGAAGAAGAGGGTTTCCGGGGAAAAGGCGCTCATGACATTGGAAATCATCGCGGGAGAGCCGGCAAAGGCGATTGTGAAGCCGGCAGAGTGGTTGGGATAAGGGGGGCTTTCCGATCGCCCCCCTTAGACCCCCTTCGGCCCGTGCAGTTTTGGAATGAGAAGGGTTGTTGTCTGATTTACATAAGGGGGCTTTCCGATCGCCCCCTTAAACCCCTTCGGCCCGTGTAGTTTTGGAATGAGGAGGGTTATTGTCCGATTTGCCAAAAAGAAACGCATCGTGATATAATATAAGTTCTGAAAGGAGGGGGAAGCGCGTGTACGATATGCAGCCACCGCAGCCGGTTCAAATGCCGCAGCGGCCGGAAAACAAGCGGATGAGCGTACCGCAGATCATGCTGATTGTGGCGGCGCTGGGTTTCGCGGCCTGGTATCTTGTGACGACACTGACCCCTCAGGCGGCACCGTATGCCAAGATTACCGCGGGCGTGATGGGCGCCCGATACGAGGGAGACTGCCTGATCGTGCGGGATGAGACTCCCTTCGACGCTGAAGGGGTGTCCAGTGTTGACTACATCGCAGAAGAAGGAAGCTTCGTCAACCGGGGAACCACGATCTGCAACGTCTACTCCTCGGGTTTCAGCACGAGAGAGATGATCACCCTGCAGGACTACCGGGATCAGATCAAGGAATACCAGATGAAGCTGCTGAAGGCCCAGGTTACGACAGACTCCTATATGGAAAAGCTGGAAGCGGACGTGATGACCCGGGCCCGGGAAGTGCGTGAACTGATCGGCGGGGCGCGCGGGAACATGAACAACCAGGAATCCCTGCTGGCGGCGGCGATCCAGAGCCGGCAGAACCGGTTAAAGGAGATGTACAGCGAAGACCAGCGCATGACGCGCCTGTACGACGACGAACTGAGCCAGCTGCAACGAATTTCCAGCTGGACAAAGCAATACGCCGCGACGGTCGACGGCCTGGTGAGCTTTTACAGCGACGGATATGAATACGGACTGACCGTGACAAACTACGATCAGTTTACGCCGAACGAAGTCCGGGCGATGATGAACGGCAAGAAGCCGACGGACGATCTGGCCGGAAAGGGAAAGACCACGATTTACCGGCTGATCCGGGACGGGCACTGGATTGTGCTGATGCTGATCAAGGACAGCAACTGGAACCCGGTGGAAGGCGCGATCTACGAACTGAAGCTGGAAAACTTCAAGGATACGATGGTGAACGCCAAGGTGCTGAGTTTCACCCGGACGGGCGGGGAACTGCTGGTGCGCCTCGATGTGGGCGGTGATGACGGCAGCGTTGAGCCGGTGCTGTATGTGCGGACCTGCAGGGGCGTGCTGGGGGACAGCGTGGCCAGCCTGACGGTGCCCGAAAGGGCGCTGTATTACCAGGACAACATGCCGGGAGTGGTCGTGGTGGACGGGGATTACCAGTTCTTTATTCCGGTGAATGTGATGGATAAGCGGGACGGGATGATTTTTATATCGGCTATACAGCAGGGAGTGCTGTATGAGGGGCAAACAGTGAGACTTTTTTAGGGGGCTTTCCGATCGCCCCCTAAGACCCCTTCGGATTCGGTCTATGTTTAGGGCATGAAAAGAGTCTGAGGGACAGCAATAGAGAGAGAAGGAAGAGAATGACCCGGGAAGAGCTTGAACGGAGAGTCGGGTTGGTTCGGCGGGAACTGGAGGAGGCTGCGGAAGGACGGTGGCCGGTTCCGAAGCTGATCGCGGTGACCAAAACCCACAGCGCGGAGGAGATCCTGCCGCTGAAAGAGATCGGGGTGACCGAGATCGGGGAGAACCGGGTGCAGGAGCTGAAGGCCAAGCTGCCGGATCTGCAGGGATGTTTCGGGATTCACCTGATCGGACGGCTGCAGCGCAACAAAGTCAGGCAGATCATCAACGACGTATGCATGATTCAGTCGGTAGACAGCATTCCGCTGGCGGAGGAGATTCACGCGCGGGCGCTGGCGGCTGAAAAGCAAATGCCCGTGCTGGTGGAAGTCAGCCCGGCAGGGGAAGAACAGAAAGGCGGCGTTCCCTTTGAGGAAACGGAGGCTTTTCTGAAACAGATCGCGAAACTGGACGGGATCCGGGTCCGCGGGCTGATGGCGGTGATGCCGCTGACAGCGGATGAAGCATACCTGAACGGACTTTTCGCGAAGACGCGGGAATTGTTTGACAGGCTGAAAGAGAGAAGCCTGGACGGGATCGGGATGGAGGAGCTCAGCATGGGCATGTCAGGGGATTACCGCCTGGCAGCGGCCCACGGGGCGACCATGGTCCGGGTCGGCAGCGCGATCTTCGGGCCCCGCAACTGACGAAAAAAGGAGCGAAACACATCAATGGCATTCAAGGACCTGATCAGGGACTTCGGGGGATTGTTCAACCGTGTCCGGGGGGACAGCACCCGCCGGCCGGACGGCGGGACAAGCCATTACAGCCCGATGAGGAAAAAGACGGCGGACCAGGCTGTGCAGCAGCCGGATGAGACCATGCAGTACGTCCATACCGGCTTCACGGGCATGACGCCGCCCTCCGAATACGGCTTCGGAAACGCGAACGGGGAAGCTGTCTGGACACAGTCTTCCGTACAGACACAGGCGGGCGGAAGATATTTCGCATCAAACACGGAAACAGGGGCCGGTTTTCCCAAAGCGCGGCAGGACAACATTTCCTATATGCCGGGATTTGCGCCGGCGAACAGGGGAACGCAGGAAATGCTCCATGTGGAGCATATTATGACCATGACCGGGCTGAAGAGCTGCTATGAAGCGATCGAATGCATGAAGAACGGGGAAACCCTGATCGTCATGCTCGACGCGATCGCCAATGAGAGCGAGAGCATGCGCTGTCAGGATATGCTGGCCGGAGCCGCCTTTACGCTGGGATGTACGGTGCGGATGCTGAGCGGGGCGCGGATTGTTCTGATCGCTCCGGAAGGGGTGCTGATTCTGCCGGAGGCGCAGGGTATGCCGGAAGGAATCCGGCCGCCGGAAATGACGGCGGCCCGGACAACCGCGGCGGCGGAAGCACCGCGGCCGGGGCGGCGGGAGCGACGGACAGGGCCCAACGCGGCGGACTGGACAGCCGCGCGGAACGGAGAAATGGACAACTATAACCCCTACACCGGCACGATGCCGGTCGCGGCGGGATCATACGGCAGTTTCGGCGGATACGGTTACTGAAATAAAGGAGGAGAAAACGCATGGAGAGGATCACGGCGGATATGATCGCGGAAAAGGAGTTTTCCATCGAATCCAAAGGGTACAACAAGAACGAGGTGGATAATTTTCTGGACGAGATCTGCGAGGAAATGGACCGGCTGAACAACGAGATCTTTGACCTGCGTCAGAAGACGACCATGGTCCGGCCCCAGGCGCCCGCGGAGAGCAGTGCGCCGACCGCCGCGGAGGAAAGCCGCTTCAGGGAGATCCTGGAGATGGCGGCACAGGTGAAGGAAGAGACGATCCGCCGGGCCAAAGAGGACGCGGAAGCGATCCGGGTGAAGGCTGAAACCGAGGCGACCGAACGCCTGGAAGGTCTGCAGGCGGAGCGGGATGAGCTGAAGACGGAGATTGAAAATCTGAAACAGACGGCGGCGGACTACCGCCGGCAGTTTGAGGAACTGCTGCATGCGCAGCAGGAGGCGCTGGAGAAGGCAACAGGGTTATTTTAAGGGGGCTTTCCGAGTGCCCGGGGCTGTCGCCCGTTCTCTGCTGAAAACGAGCACACAGGCTCGTTTTCCGGGCGCGACGAACCCCCCTTAAACCCCTTCGGTCGGAATGTGTTGATGATGTGAAGGTTTTCTAAGGGGGCTTTCCGATTGTTCTCGCGCTCCTTCGGTTTCTGAGTGCGTATGTGTTTTGTTTAAATGAAACGGGGGAAAGATAGATTATGTTCGGACACAGGGCAGACGGAAAAAGACTTAAACATCTGGACCCTATTATCCAGATCACGCCTTATCTGATGCCGATGCGCTGCGACGCGCAGGTGTTTCTGGAGCATAAGGTGGATTATGAAAAGCTGGCGAGATACATCGCGGAAAAGAGCCGGCAGGGCGAAAAGATCACCTTCATGCAGATTATCGTGGCGGGCTATGTCCGGGCAATCAGCCAGAATCCGGCGGTAAACCGGTTTATCTTCAACAAACAATACTACGCGCGGAACAACTGTTCGGTATCCTACGCGGTGCTGAAGAACCCCCAGGATAACGAGAGCAACGAGACGACGGTGCAGATCCAGTTTGACCTGACGGATACGCTGTTTGACGTGCGCGACCGGATGAACGACGCAGTGGAAAAAGCCCGGGCCACAGAAGACGGGGACTTCGTAATCAAACTGGCCAGGGCGGTGCTGAAGATCCCCGGGCTGCCGACGCTTATCGTTGCTTTATATAAACTGCTGGACCGATACGGAATCGCTCCGAGTTTTATTTTGAAGGGACTGCCGTTCTACAGCGGGATGTTCATCACGAACAACGCTTCGATCGGCCTGAGCCACCCGTTTCACCATATCTACAATTTCGGCGACGTCAGCCTGTTCATCGGCATGGGAACCGTCGTCAAGGAAGCGACAGTGGACAGCGAGGGCAACAGCCGGATGAAACGGTGGCTGCCCCTGGGGCTGACCGCGGACGAGCGGGTGTGCTCCGGAGCGCACTACGCGAAGTTCTTCGCGGACGCAATCAAAAACTTCGGGAATCCGGAACTGCTCGAGCAGCCGCCGGAACAGGTGTTCTTCGACGAAGGCGTGGAATATCACGTTCCGAAAGTCGGAAAAGCATAACGCAAAAGGGGATTACTCATCGGGATCCACATAATACTTCCCGTCCGGCGTTTTGCAGATGATATTCAGATCGGCCAGATCGTCCGTATACTCCTCAAACGAGTCCGGGTTTTCCAGATCCGTTTCGGACAGGGCTTTTGCCGATTCCGGACTGTTTGCTCCCGCTTTCCGGAGCGCTTCGATAATCAGTTTTTTCCGCATTGCCATCGCGGAGGATGTGAAGACTGCCATAGGTATTCCTCCTTCTCCAAGGATTGTTCTCTCTTTAGCATATCACGAATTGGCGATACAGGGAACAGTTTTTTTGAAAAAACCCGGCCGCGTCCGCAAATAAAACATTGACGGGAGTGAGTGAAACGATGAAAAAACTGCTGATTGTGCTGCTGTGCCTGTGCCTTTGCCTGCCTGCCGCCTTCGCGGAGGAATCCGCGGAGAGCAAAAGCAGAATCGGGATCATCTCCGCGATGGAAAACGAAGTGAAGCTGCTTCTTTCCGAGGCGGAGATCGAGCGGACGGATACGGTCGGCGGCGTGAAATTCAATGTCGGCACGCTTTGCGGCCAGGATGTGGTGATCGTGCAGGCGGGCATCGGGAAGGTCCGATCCGCCGCCGGCTCAGCGACGATGCTGAACCGGTATCAGATCTCCACACTGATCTTTACCGGCATCGCCGGCGGCGTCGGGGATGAAACGAAGGTGCAGGACATAGTGATCGGCACCAAACTGGTTCAGCATGATTACGGCAATGAGAACCAGAACGGATTTGAATGGTCTCCGGACTACAACGACACCGAGGGATACTATTACTGCGACGGCGACCTGGTCAGTTCAGCTTATAACGCGGCGGCGGAGATCGTCGGGAAAGAACATGTTTTCAAGGGAGTGATCGCCACAGGCGACCGGTTTGTTGCTTCCGAGAAATATGTAAAATACCTGCAGGATCAGTTTAACGCCATCGCGTGCGAGATGGAAGGCGCGTCCGTCGCCGCCGTGTGCGAACAGTTCGGGGTGCCGTATGTGGTTATCCGCTGCATGTCGGACAAGGCGGACGGAAACGCACACGATACGTACGATAACTTCGGCGACCAGGCCGCGGACCATTCCGGGCGGATCGTCATGAAAATGCTGGAGGGCTTCAACAAAACCGGGGCCACGAATACCGATCAGACCGAGTTCAGCTACGAACATGATCCGCGGGACAACCCCAAAGCCATGCGCGATATCGTGGTGAACCCGGAGGCAGTCTACGGATTTTCTCCCAGCACGGAAGAAGAATCCACGCTGAAGGATTACGCGAACGCCCTTGACTGGACCGACCCGCAGCAGGTGGCCAAGGCCAGGGAGGCGCGGCAGACGTATCACGACAGCATGTCCGAACTGTACGATATGATGCTCTCCATGATCTATGAGGACAAGGACGTCGAGACGATTGCCAGAGCGGTCAGCAAACGCCGGAACGAACTGCGCCTGGAGGTCGAGAAGGATAATCCGGAAGGACTGGCGCTGGCGAAGAAGAGAAACCTGGAAACCTACGGAAACGAAGAAGGCCCGACGGCGGACGACCTGTATCAGAAGTACGGCTCCTGGGATCTGGTGCTGTACAAGGCGCTGGGGACCAACGCGGGAATGGACGTCTGCCTGGGATTCTACGACGAATACTACTATCTGTACGATCTGGATAACGAGATCGGAACAGCGGATGAATGAAAACCATTATCTTTTTTCATTGATATTTTCGGTTCTGCCGTGATAGTATAGAGCGTCCAAAAACGAAACGACAAAATGCGGGAGGAAATCGAGATGGAAGAATTCAAAAAGAACCCGGTTCTCATGGGCATCGCGAGCGCTGTGGGCTGCGCGCTGCTGATCCTGGCGGTTTTCTTTGTAATGAGCCTGATTACCAAAAAGCCTTTTGCCGACCGTTTCAATAATCCGACCAGCATTATCATCCTGATTGTCGGATCCGTTGCCAGCGGTATTTCGACGTGGAAAAGGGTTAAGGAAAAGGTAGAGGGAAAAGAAAAGAAAGAGATGTAAGGGGGCTTTCCGAGTGCCCGGGGCTGCCGCCCGTTCTCTGCTGAAAACTGTCCACAGGACAGTTTTCCGGGCGCGACGAACCCCCCTTACCCCCTTCGGAGAAACCGATGTTTAGGTTAGGAGTAGATATTTATGTTACAGATCAGCCACTACACAAAACAGTACAGCGCGGACGGCCCCAAGGCCGTAGATGACCTGAGCCTCCACATCAGACCGGGCGAGATCTACGGCTTCCTGGGTCACAACGGCGCGGGCAAGACCACGACGATCAAGGCCTGCTGCGGCCTGCTGGATTTCACCGAGGGCGAGATTCTGGTGAACGGCATGTCCATCAAGAAGCAGCCGCTGGAATGCAAGAAGATCATGAGCTACATTCCGGACAATCCGGACCTGTATGAATTCATGAGCGGTATCCGTTACCTGAACTTCGTGGCCGACGTATACGGCGTTCCCACCGACGTGCGGGAAAAACGGATCGCGGAGTTCGCCGACGACATGGGCATTACCGACGCGCTGGCCGAAAAAGTGGCTTCCTACTCCCACGGAATGAAGCAGAAGCTGGCAATCGTCGCCGCGCTGATGCATGAGCCGAAGCTGCTGATCATGGACGAGCCTTTTGTCGGGCTGGACCCAAAGGCGGCATTTATCCTGAAGAAGTTCATGCGCACCTTCTGCGACAACGGCGGCGCGATTTTCTTCTCCACCCACGTGCTGGAAGTGGCGGAAAAGCTGTGCGACAAGATCGCCATCATCAAGGGCGGCAAGCTGCTGGCGGACGGCGACATCGAGACGGTCCGGGGCAACGAGAGCCTGGAAGAAGTCTTCCTCGAACTGGTAGACGATATAAAGGTGGAGGAAGAGCATGCTTAAAATTCTGCTGAAAAACCGGCTGCTGGCCCTGGCGGACCAGCTGACCGGCCAGTCGAAGGGGAAGAAGGCGGCAAAGCTCGGCACCTACGCGGCGCTGATTGTGCTGGGTATCCTGATCCTGATTGGCTGCTGCGCCGGCGTCAACGCGCTGTTCGGCAAGACTTGCGCCAGGCTGGCGGAGCAGGGCGAGGTCTGGGCAGTCTACGGGTTCGCCGGTGCGGCCGGGTTCATCCTGGCCCTGTTCCTGACGCTGTTCTACGCGCAGGGCGTGATCTTTGAAGCGAAAGACAACGAACTGCTGCTGAGCATGCCGATCTCCCCCTCCGCGATCCTCGCGAGCCGCGTGGGATCGGTCTATTTCCTGAATTCGCTGTTCACGCTGGTGATGTTATGCGCCGCCGGCTACACGGTTTCGGCGCAGACCGGGGGCATCGGCGTACTGAACTGGATCCTCGTGATCGTGTGCGCGCTGCTGCTGCCGCTGCTGTCCACAACGATCTCCTGTCTGCTGGCCTGGCTGGTCTCGTACATCACGCGGCGCACCGGCAAGAAGGTCCTGGTTCAGACGATCCTGTCCCTGGCCGCGATCGCCGCGCTCTTTTTCGTGACCATGGGCGTGAACAAGAACTTCTTCGCAACCTTCGCGGAGAGCGCCGGCGACATCGCCCAGGCATTCCGCCGGACATTGTATCCCCTGTACGCGATGGGTCTGGCCATCGCGGAGGCCAACTGGGGGATGCTGCTGATTTTCGCGGCGATCTGCATTGTGCCGTTTGGCATCGTCTATTATGTGCTGAGCAAGAGCTTCATCAAGATCGTGACGGCGCGGAACGCCGCAAAGAAGCAGAAGTATGAGGCGGCGGCCCTGAAAAGCTCTTCCGTGGTGTGGTCCATGACCAAGAAAGACCTGACCCGGTTCTTCAACAGTCCGGCCTACATGACGAATGCCGGCCTGGGACTGCTCTACAGCATCGGCCTGACCATCTTCGCGATGGTTTCCGGCGATTCCATCATCAAGAACATCCTGGAGAAAAGCGACCGTATTTCCGATCCGGCCGCCTATACCACCGTCATCGCGGCCTTTGTGATCAGTTTCTTTGCCGCACTGACCACTATCTCCGGCTGCTCCATCTCGGTGGAAGGCAAGAATCTGTGGATCCTCAAAAGCATGCCGGTGCGGGCGAAAGACGTGCTGACGGGCAAGCTTCTGTCCCACCTGGTACTGGCCATCCCGGTATCCATCATCTGTTCGGTCCTGTACCTGTTTGTCGCCAAGATTCTGACGGTTCCGGGCGTCATCCTGATGTTCCTGATGCCGATCGTGTTCCACTGCTTCAACGCTCTTCTCGGTTTGGTGGCCAACCTGCATTTCGGCAGGCTGGATTATCCGAGCATCGCCAAGGCGGCGAAGAGCACAAGCAGTTCCCTGATTCCGATCCTGTCAACGATTTTTCTGGTGATCGGATCCGCCACGCTGTATTTTGTGACGTTTCGCGACTCGATTGATGTTACGGTCTACGGGATGATAGTTACCGCATTGGTTTTTGCCGTGGATGTATGCCTGTTCTGTCACCTGAGGTCGAACGCGGCGCAGAGACGGTGGGATCAGCTTGGATAAGGGGGCTTTCCGTATGCCCGGGGCTACCGCCCGTTCTCCGCTGAGAAAGAGCCACTGGCTCTTTCTCCGGGCGCTACGAACCCCTCGCGCTCCTTCGGTGTCGGATGTAGGTAGGCAAATTGAACAGTTAAGGGCCTGCGCGGATGCGCAGGCCCTTTGAGGTACTACTTGTTTTTCGGTTTTACTGCATGGTTCTGGCTTTGGAAAGAACCCGCAGGTACATGATATAAGACACGGCGTCCAGCACGTAGACCGCGGCGCCCACCAGCGCGATCGTGGATTCGTTCAGGGCGAAGACCGCGATCAGCAGCTCGCCGACGAGGGAGAAGACGAAGGGGAAGATGATGAACTTGCTGCACCACTTGGCAAGGTCGGAAAGCTCTGAGTTGCCGGTGCTGCCGGCGATCCGGATGATCCCGTCGAGCACGAGCAGGGCGGTCATCATGGTAGAGATCGTAATGATCATATCGATCCAGTCGGCGGCCGCGGGGTTGCCACGCTGAATAAAAGACCCGACGATGCTGACCACAATGGTGAACAGCGTTGCCCACATAGCGCGTTTGAAACTGTCTTCATCGCGGGAAGCCTGATAGATGCCGGCCAGATTCAGGAACAGGCCAATCAGGAGCAGCACGACCGTTCCGACAGAGTAAATGATCATGGGGACGGTCATGCCCGTAGCGGTCAGCTTGTCACGGAGGACGTCGCCGCTGGTTTTCATGCTAATGCCGTTCGACGCGAGAACGATCAGCGCGCAAACGACCATAACGGCGCCGATCAGGTGCAGAAGTTCGGCAAGAAAGATCTTTTTGAGACCTTTTGCCGCATTCGGATATTCCATAAGAATACGCTCCCTTCGTAATGTTTAAAATTTCAAGTTACACTATATCATGGATTTGTCTGGTGTCAATGGGTCCAGAAGGTGCAGCGACGGAACGGAGGGGATGGGAGCGATGGTTTTGGAGTTGAGCTGGTATTTTTCAGTAAAAGCGGGAATTCAGATTATTTGGCTTGATACCAGGCTTCGGCTTCTTTGTGGAACTGGGCGAGGGCGGGCTCGTACAGGTAGATCATGTGACCGGAGGGGTAGTAGGTGAACTGCAGGTTCGCCTCACGGTCATCGTTGACGAAGACATGGTTAAAATCCCATTCCGCGGAGAAGAAGGGCGTGGCCAGATCATAGTAACCGCAGAGGACCCAGATCTTCAGGAAACGGTTTTTGCTCATGATTTCGTAGAGGACATCCTCCTGGGAAAAAGCTGTTCCGAAATCCGTCGGGAAGGACCAGGCGTTGTTGACATCAATGGACATATCCTCATAGGGCATATCGGTATGGAAACCGAGTTCCTCACTGATATAGTGGCTGAACGCGGCCTGGTAGATCCCGTCTGTTTCCATGGAGGACGGATCCGAAGCGCCGTCCGCCATGTCGCCGGAGGTGAGCGGGCCGGTATAGCGCCCGTCCATCCGGCCGATAACCAGTTTCTGATCTTCAAGCAGCATTTTGCAGAAGTCCGGATAAAGTATCCGGAGGTTGTATTCCTCCACCTTGTCCGCCGTGAGACCGGAATAGGCGGCTACCTTCGCCGCGATCTCTTTTTTCTCCGCGTCATCCAGGGTCCGCCCCTTAAAGAGGGCGGACAGGTATTCACCGCCGGCGAAAGCGCGGACCTCCTTCAGCAGGTCCTCCAGTTCCATCTGCTGATACTGATCCGCCAGGCGCTTATGATACCAGGCGTCGGCGGTGTAAGTGGGGAGATAAAGGGCATAGGCAACATCCGGCGGATTGGTCTGGTCCATGAGGAAGGAAAAATTGCTGATGTCAGAGATCAGGATGATGCCGTTGAGATTCAGGGAGTGCTCATCGAAGAGATATTGGGCCAGGCCGATGGACCGGGTGGTGCCGTAGGACTCGCCGGCGAGGTATTTCGGGGAGAGCCAGCGGCCGTTGCGGCTGATCCAGAGGCGGATGAAGTCGCCGACGGAGGCCAGGTCGTTGTTATAACCGACAAAGCCGGCGAGATCCACGCCGTCGGCGGGCTTCGAGTAGCCGGTGCCCACCGGATCGATGAAGACCAGGTCGGTCAGGTCCAGAATGGAATAATCATTGTCTTTGATCCCCACGGGGAAGGTATCGGTTTCCCCGTTTTCATCCACATCGATGCGGCGCGGGCCGAGGAAGCCCATCTGCACATACAGGGAAGCGGCGCCGGGGCCGCCGTTGTAGGCAAAGGTGACGGGCCGCTGCGACGGATCTTCCACCCCGTCGAGAGTATAGGCCATATAGAACATTTCGCAGGCGCCGCCCGCCGTGTCCACTGTCATATAGCCTGTGGTCGTCGTATAATCCAGTGGATGCCCCTGCACGACAGCGGTATGCTGCAGGACAACGGGGTCATCGATTGCCGCTTCTGACGCGGACGCGGCAGGGGCTTCCGGTTCTTCGGCGGATTCAGCGCGGACGGCCGCCACACTGAGGATCAGGGTCAGCGCCAGGATCAGGGCAATGAGCTTCTTTTTCATGTATGTCATCCTCCCGGTATTCATATTCAGTTTACTGCAGGAACTCATCCACAATATAACAGAAGCCGGCCAATCCCGCAAGATCAAAAAAAGAAGCGTCCGAAAAGCATAGCGGTTTTGCTGATCATGTGGTATAGTATACCCAAAAGAGATCAGCGTAAAAAAATAAACAACAGGGAGAGAAGTTCTATGATCGGCAGACTAAGCAGCAGCCAGCAAGGCATCTATCTGGAATGTATCGCTTATCCCGAATCAACACTGTACAATCTTCCCTTTCTGGGACACGTACACGGGGACGTGGACCCGGAGGGGCTGAAAAAGGCGCTTCTGAAGGCAATCGATGCGCATCCCGCGCTGAACGCCGTGCTTTTTGAAGACGCGGAGGGGAACATCTGCCTGAGGACGGATGATACGCCGCCGGAAATCCCGATCTATACGCTGTCTGACGAGGAGTTCGCCCGGAGGAAGGAAAGCCTCGTGCGCCCCTTTGACTTAAACGGCGGGAAGCTCGCGCGGTTTGAGATCTATCGCACGCCGTCGGGGCTTTATCTGTTCGAGGATGTCCACCATGTGGTTTTTGACGGAACGAGCGGAAAAATACTGGACCAGGACGTGGGCCTTGCGCTGGACGGCGGGGAAC
>Ga0310696_10007602_pt1 | contig 12708 bp, 7 predicted proteins | sample AusTroGonzalo_MG_4_FD_203885 | JGI IMG/M metagenome (GOLD analysis project Ga0310696, IMG submission 203885) | Bovine rumen microbial communities from tropical cattle in Woodstock, Queensland, Australia - Gonzalo_02 (v2) (version 2) | ecosystem: Host-associated > Mammals > Digestive system >... | reverse complement strand
TTTGTCATTCCGAGCGAAGCGAGGAATCTACACAATAAACTCTGTTAAATCAGAATTCAATATTTCATTCAGTTCCTCACGATGCGCTTTGTCGGTTTTCACGAACAAAAATCCCCAGATGCTCATGGCAGGGTTCATGATGTCGCGAGTCTCGACCACGCCATGGAAATGTTTCTTAATCTTTTCAAAATCAATGGCTTTCGTTGTCTCGTATGGCTTATCGAGCACCACAAAGCTGAACACGTCGTCTTCGATGCCGTTCCACATCGTGGTGTAGTCTGGATGAATGCCTTCGAAGAAAGCCTGCACTGGTAGTAAACCGCAGGTGTGACGTGTCAAATCATTGAGGCACATACCGGCGAAACGCAACGGGTTGACCTCAATCGGGATGGCCTTACCTGTGTTCTTGTCAACACGGAACTCCACGTGCATCGGGAAGTTACGAAGATTCAACACACCGTTCAAGTCGATGAGGAACTGGTTGAACGGACCGTAGTTCTTCTCAAAAATCTCCTTACTCATGCAGTAAAGACGGTCGCTGACATCGGTCTCCGACTTAAATATATGATGGAAAATATTTATAATATTAGGTTTTCCATCCTTATCATAATAAGCGTCGACGGCGTATTCTTCGCCTTGGATGAAGTCTTCGAGCACAAATTTACCGCTCTTCACCACTGTCTCAGGGAACACGGCGCATTGCTTCGCGAAGTTCTTGTCGATGTCGTCCAAAGCGGCATTCCACTCATCCTTGCTGCGCACGATATACACGCCCACGCTGAGAAATCCGACTGCCGGCTTTATCACTAAAGGCAATGGCAGCTCGTCAGGATTAAGCGAGCGTAACTCGTTCATTTCCACTTCCTTATAATAGAAGTCAGGGAATATTTTGGCGCAGATTTTACGGAACTCGGCCTTGTCTTTCACAATCTTCACTTTCTCGATGAGTTCAGAGCCAGCGAGATGAGGATACAACCACACGAGGGCGTTTTCCGACACGGCGTAAAGCTTGCCGGTTTGCTTGTATTTTGCAACGAACTCGTTGTCGTTCAAGAGGTTCAACTTATGTCCCTGCTTCACCAGAAGTTCAGACATATCGTTTTTCAGAACTGAGATTTGACTCTTTTCCAGGTATTCTACCAAAGGAGCCGAAACGTATGGTTTTTCTAAAATTATCATGATTGATTCTATTTATTTACTCGAGTTTCCTCGCATTTCATGCTCGGAATGACAACATTTTTTGTTATATTATGGCGCGGCTTGTAGGCTCCATTAAATCATATCGTAACGTTATGCCGCGCCTCAATGACCACTACATTGACCTTGTCATTCCGAGCGAAGTGAGGAATCTTATTGTTTATAGTATCATCTTAAAATATTAGCATTTCTATCAGGGCTGTACGACACGAATTTGATTGGCACCCCGACTTTTTCTTCGATGAACTTGATGTAATCTTCAAGTTCCTGAGGAATCTTGCCGTCGATCTTGCAGTTCCAGCCTTTTACTGTGGTGTAGACCGGCTTCATCGTGACTGTGGAAGCGTCATACGGCAGATAATCAATCACTTGACCATTGTATTCATAGCCGATGCAGACCTTTATTTCCTTCAGGTCGTCCATCACGTCGGATTTCATCATCATGAGGTCGGTGACTCCGCTCAGCATGCAGGCGTAGCGAAGTGCAGGAATATCGAGCCATCCAGTGCGGCGAGGACGTCCTGTTGTGGCTCCGAATTCGTGACCGTTGGCACGCAGCATCTCGCCCGTCTCGTCGAACAACTCTGTCGGGAAAGGACCTGTTCCGACGCGTGTGCAATATGCCTTGAAGATGCCGTAGACCTTGCCGATTCTGCTTGGAGCGACACCCAGACCGGAGCATGCGCCAGCGGCAATGACTGAAGAAGATGTCACGAAAGGATAGCTTCCGAAGTCGACGTCGAGCATCGAGCCTTGAGCGCCTTCTGCGAGGACGTTTTTGCCTTCGTCAAGGTATTTATTAATGAGGTATTCGCTTTCCACGAACTGGAATTTCTTCAAAAATTCAACAGCTTCGAACCAAACTTTTTCATAATCGGCGAAGTTCATGCCATCGAGACGCACCTCGTTGATATCGAAATCGAGATCTTTAATCTGTTGATAATGTTTGGCTTTGATATTTTCATAACGTTGCTTGAAGTCGCTCATCATGATGTCGCCGATGCGCAGACCGCGACGTGCCGTCTTGTCGGTGTATGTCGGACCGATTCCCTTCAAGGTGGAGCCTATTTTCATCTTGCCGAGAGCCTTTTCGTTGGCCGCATCCAGGACACGGTGTGTCGGCAGGATGAGATGCGCCTTGTTGGATATCATGAGGCGTTTGGTGAGGTCGATGCCAGCCGATGCGAGGTTGTCGATTTCGTCTTTTAGAATCTTCGCGTCGATGATGACACCGTTACCTATCACGTTGATACACTTATCGTTAAACGCTCCCGACGGGATGGTGTGAAGCACAAACTTCTTACCGTCGAACTCGATGGTGTGACCAGCGTTAGGGCCGCCCTGAAAACGGCATACCATGTCATATTTAGGAGTGAGGGCATCCACGACCTTTCCTTTGCCTTCGTCGCCCCACTGCAATCCAAGAAGCAAATCCAATTTTGCCATAATTATTGTGTTTTTAAGCGTACAAAAATACTAAAATTTTCAGCTCTTCTTCCCTACTCTTTCAACTTTTTTCACAAGTTCGAGTTTCTTTATCTTATCTATAAGATTTTCAAGGGTTTTGAGGTTGTTGACGTAAACCGAGACGATGGCTACCACCATGCCGCCTTCGATTTTCATCTCCATGGCCTGCATGTCGAGTTTCTCCTGGTTTGTGATAGTATCGAACAAGGCAGCGCCGAAGCCCATCTTATTGACAGCCAATATCTTAAGAGTGGCAAGAAATGCAAAATCGTCACCAAACTGCCAACGTGCCTTGACGATGTTCTCGCCATAGCGCGACATCAGTTTCATGGCCACTGGGCAGTCGGGATGATGTATCTGAACCGGCTCTCCCGGGAGGCTTATTGCCACCACGTCGTCGCCCGGAATCGGGTTACAGCATGTGGAGATGACATAGCCCGAAACGCCGTTTTCGTCTGTCTTATCCTGCTCGTCAGTTTTCTTTTGCGATGACGGACGGAAGATTCCCAAAGTGAGATATTTCATGAGGTAATCCGACCAGTGAGCGTCGTTGTTTTTCAGGCAGTTTTCAACGTCCTGCTGACCGATTTTACGCACCGCGACGTAATAATAAAGGTCGTTACGGGTGGCAAGATTAAACTTCTCGGCGAGTAGGTTTCGATTTTGCTTGCTGAAGTCGACATGTGCATGCTCGAAATACTCACGAAGCATCGTTTTACCCTTTTCCTTATACCCTTTGCGGAAATCCTTGATGCCGTTTTTGAGGCGGCTCTTGGCACCCGAGGTGGCGAGATAGTCAAACCATTTCTCCTGCGGTTCCTGGAAATCCGAAGTGATGATTTCCACCTGGTCGCCCATCTTCAGTTCCGTCTGAATCGGCGAGAGTGTTTTGTTGATGTTTGCGCCCACGCAGTGATTTCCGAGGTCGGTGTGGATGTTATACGCGAAATCCAGCACTGTGGAGCCTTTCGGCATCGTTATCTTGTCACCTTTCGGGGTGAAGACGAAAATCTCGTCGTTGAAGAGGTCGAGTTTGAAACTGTCAATAAATTCTATAGCTGACACGTGGTTCTCATCGGCTTGCTGCACGAGGTTACGCACCACTTTCATCCAGAGGTCGAGACCCGACTCGGCGTTGGAGTTACGGTCGCGATATTTCCAATAAGCCGCAAAGCCGTTTTCCGCTATCTCGTCCATGCGTTCGGTACGAATCTGCGTCTCAACCCAGTTACCCTGTTTGTTCATAAACACGGCGTGGATCGACGAGTAGCCGTTGGTTTTCGGGAACGACACCCAGTCGCGCATTTTTTTGTTGTCAGGGTAATAATATTTTGTGAAGACAGCGAACGTCTCCCAGCACCTAACCTTCTCATCCTCAACATTTTGGCAGTCGATAATGATACGTGCGACATAAGCGTCGTAAACCTCTTCGAGCGACATCCCGAACTTCACCATACGTTCCCAAACGGAGCTTACATTACGTTCGATTGCCATCGTTCTCACCTTGATGCCCATTGTCTCAAGCTCGGCTTTCACCGGAGCGAGAAATTCCTCCAATTCATTGATTTTCCGTTCTCTTACATCGCAGAGCTGTTTCTGTACCGACTCAAATACCTGAGGGTTGATATATTTCAGGCATAGGTCGTCGAGTTCGATTTTCACTTTATAGAGTCCGAGACGATAAGCTATCGGGGCGTATATCTGTGTTGTTTCGGATGCTATTTTCAGCTGTTTATGATGCGGCATCGAGCTGAGAGTGCGCATGTTATGCAGGCGGTCGGCGAGTTTCACGAGGATCACGCGGATGTCGTACGACATGCTCATGATGACTTTGCGGAACGTCTCTGCCTGCAGGCTTTTCGCGCCTTCTTTGAAGTCTTCGCTTGTGAGTTTTGTGACGCCGTCTACTATTTTCGCCACATTGTCGCCGAAGTGTTCTCTGATATATTCGAGGGTGTAGTCGGTGTCTTCCACCACGTCATGCAGCAGTCCGCAGATGATGGATGTGCGGCCCATTCCCATTTCGCCCGCTATGATTGTCGCCACGGCGAGTGGGTGGTACATATAAGGTTCGCCCGAGCGGCGGCGAGCGTCTTTATGAGCGTTGGCGGCGAGGAGGTAAGCCTCGGTCACCAGAGCCACGTCCTGTTCGTTTTTCCTTGATTTCCAACACTGTAAAAGCTCATTGAACTGCCTGTCGAGTTCAATTTTCTCGTCTTGCGAATACGTATCCGGAAGCGTCATCATAATCCCAAGTTTTAAAAGCTCGTTTAAAATGGCAAATTTACAAACATTTCCCATTCGTGCAACATTTTGCTCAAAATTATTTGATGAGAAAAAAATTTTTTGCTACAATACAAAAATTTTGTATCTTTGCAGCCTGAAAAAACCGATTCCGTATGTGGTCCCCGACGAGGGGTACTTGCTTGATACGGTCGGTTTTTTTATTTAACCTCTATTTTATTGACACAATACTGGACATGTTTGTAGTCTGAGCGGATTCCAATAGTCAGTTTAACTTTAAAGTTCAAATATGGATTTGTTTCATCAAAAAAGTCATAATATAAAATCGCCATGTTTTTATACCCATTTTTCGATTGTGTTCCCTTTTTGGTTTTTTCATAAACAGGTTTATCCGCATCACCACAAGCTTTGGTTACTATTTCTTTCAAATGTTGCACTGCATACGTTGATTGCCAATTCATTGAAGCCGTGTTGATTGTCTTTTTGTCGCTTTCATTTTCGACAATATAAATATTGACTCCCAAGAAATCATTGAAAATCATATTATTGTGCCCCTCTCTTTGCAGTTGTTTCCAAAGTTGTGAATAATACTTTGCGATGAGCATTCTTCTCTCTCTACTGCGATTTTTCGCTGTCGGAATTCCATTGACATATTCCGGCAAATTGTTGTTTTCCATGACGTTACAATTTAATTAAACAAAATTAGCCGAAACCGAAAAGATTTCATTCCTTTTGGGTTCGTGATGCAAATTTACAAACATATCCCATTCGTGCAACATTTTGCTCAAAATTATTTGATGAGAAAAAAATGACTCCATCTTTTTTCTGGAACCCGTTTTTTTCGCATGATTTGTTTTTTTGAAAAATTTTACAACTTTTGGTTGTACAAATAAAAATTGTATTATCTTTGCAGCGTAAAAATAATAATATGACTTTCGATAGGATTTTGGAAAATGACACGCTATGGGCTGTAAGGTATGACAATGAAGAAGACAACTCGTTGAGGATTGTTTTTAACCAATGGAATGACCCGGAATGGCTTTGGGATTTTTTTGAGAAAAACATATCTGATTTGGAATCTTATTTTAAAATAACCGATTTAGGACAAGCAATATACGACACATTAAATGACAGTGACGAATTGGAATGTCTTATACTCGATATCTCGCCAAATGCCAATCTTGACAAGTATTTCCGACCATTGGAAAACAACAGGACAGCCGACATGATGTTAGGAAGAGAAAAAGCGAAACCGGAACTGAAAAACCGACATGCATCATGGCTGCGGCTGTATGCAATTAAGCTCGAGCCCGGATGTTACATAATAACAGGCGGAGCTATCAAACTGACTCGAACAATGCAGGAAAGAGAGCACACATTGCAAGAACTGAAAAAGATGGAAAATGTGAGAAACCTTTTAATCGAACAGGGTGTTATTGATGTCGCGGGATTTGTTGAATTTACTGACGAATTATAATACCGGAGGAAACAAAATGAAACAAAAGAGCATCGATTATCTGGAGAACAACCAAAGTGAGACCCCTTCAAAATGGAGAGACGAAGCGACGTGGCGGAGAGAGAACAAGGCATGGCTGCGACACTCGCAACATATCGCCGTGATTGTGCTTTCGTACATGAAACGAGAAAACATAACCCAAAGCGCCATGGCGGAACGGCTTAACTGCACACAACAATATGTGTCGAAAATTCTTCGCGGGACAGAAAACATGTCGCTGGAGACAATAACAAAATTGGAATCCGCAATCGGCGTTCAATTGATTATATCCTAAACGTGGTATGGCTGTAGGGATGTGGCACGCCGCATCCCTACGGTGGCACGCCGCATCCCTACAATTACCACCTCCTCTCCTCTTTATAAAAATTTTATTATTTTAATCTTTTTCGTCGGCGCTTCGATTTTTTTCGTAAATTTGTAGCGTTAAAATGGGTCATTTGGGGGCGGTTTTTAAGCCATTCCACTGATTATCATTTTGTTAAGAAGAATTTGACATAACAAAAAGAAATTAAAATATATTATTAACTAAACTAAAAATTATTATGTTAAAAAAATCTTTACTTCTAATGCTGCTGATGGCGCTATTGGTGCCGTGGGCGGCGAATGCTCAGGAACCCGTTCCTTATAATGAGGGTTTTGAAAGTATGAGTTCCGCTTCTGACCTCACTGACGCAGGTTGGATTTATTATTTTGAGAGCTCTTCAAGTTTTGTAGGAATCAGCACATCCCAGTACAGCGAAGGTTCAAAATCGCTCCAGATGGACAACTGGAATGCGGCCGACAACAAGTATCAAGTTGTTGGTTTGCCTGTTTTGGAAAAAGCTATTAACACGCTTCAAATTACAGTATCATTCAACATCGCAACCAATGGTACTTTTTCTGTTGGCTATTTAACAAGTGCTACCGATGCCAACACATTTGTAGAAATTGAAAGTTGGACGAATAGCGGTTGGCAAACAAAAACCGTGGACTTAAGTAGTGCTCCTGACGGAGCGGCTCGTATCGCTTTCAAATACTACAGATATTGGAGATGTTATGTCGATGACATCAAAGTGAAAAAGCTTCCTACCTGCATCCAACCTAAGAACCTAAAAGCCACCCTCACCCCTGGCAACGGCACAATCGCTACCCTTAACTGGAATGCTGGCGGCTCCGAAACAGCTTGGGTGCTTGAATACGGCACAACAAGCGACTTCACAGGAGCCACTTCGGTGAATGTGAGCGGCACACCAACCAAGAACATCAAAGACCTCACAGCTGAAACTAAATATTACGCCCGTGTAAAAGCCGACTGCGGTGGAGGCGATACAAGTGAATGGAGCGCCACATGCGAGTTCACTCCAACTGACCAACTAATCATCAGTATTTTGGGCACAACTGGCTCAACAGCTTATTACCTTCCATCAAATACAAATTATGACTATGCTTACACTCAGCAGATATACACCGCTGAGGAAATGGGTGGTTTCGCATGCACACTTCAATCGGTCGCTTTCAAAGGAAACAAAGCTTCTGTCTGTAATTTGGACATCTATTTGGCAAACACCGATAAGTCATCTTTCACAAGTACGAGTGATTACATCGCCATAAGCGAGGCTACGCTTGTCTTCAGCGGAAATGTGACCTTCATAGCCGACGACTGGAAGACTATTGAATTTGACAATGAATTCGATTACACAGGAGGAAACCTGGCCGTCATCGTTGACGATAATTCAGGAAACTATGATTACTATACAACCACGTGGCAAACATTCAATACCACGACGGCTCAGGCTCTGTACTTCTATCAAGATGATACAAACATTAATCCATCCTCGCCAAGTGCAGGTTATAGTGGTAATCCTAGCGTCAAGAACCAAATAAAGTTCGTCTATGATCTCCCATCACCATATGTGAAACCGCAAAACTTGGCAGTTACCAACCTCGGAGCCACCTCAGCCACCATCACTTGGGAAGCCCCGAGCACCGAAGTCCTGAGCTACAAATACCAATACAGAGAAGCAGGTGGCGCATGGAGCGCTCTGACCAGTACAACAGCCCTTTCAGCTCCTCTTACAGTTTTGACTGGCAACACCACCTACGAATTCCAGGTACAGGCTATCTATGCCGGCAATAATGAAAGTGCTTTCGCAAGCACTTCATTCACAACACCTTGTGCAGCTTTCCCGATAGATTACGAATACGGTTTCGAGGATGAAAGCGAATTTAATTGTTGGGAAATAGCAAATGATCAAGGAAGAATGCATTTGTATAGCAATGATGATGTAAATGATGCGTTCGGTTCAACTGGAATACAGTATTCCAGAACAGGTGACAATCTATTCTTCTTTACCTATTATGATTATCCTACCACCAATCCTGAATACCAAACCATTATCTCCCCTGAGTTGACTGGCATTACAAATGGTTTGCATGTCGAGTTTTATTACACAACAGCTGGATCATATGGACCGGAGACTTTCGCAGTGGGTTATTCCACCACCAACAAACAACTCAGCAGCTTCACATGGGGAAATGAAGTTACTAGCGGTGAAACCGACTATCAGCTTTTCAAAGCCAACTATCCTGCGGAGACAAAGTATATTGCATTCCAGCAAAGATCAGATGATAAAAACTGGATAATGATAGATGACTTCAGCTTTACCGAAGCACCTGATTGCGTGGAACCTTCCAACATACAGACACCAAATATCACCACAACAGGTGCCAATCTCAGCTGGACAGTTGGTGGATCAGAAAGCGCGTGGGACATCTATGTAACCGACGATGTAACCGATGTACCGGATGAATTAACTACACCTACTTATGCTTCCGTCACATACCACACCAATTATCCGATAAGCGGTCTTACTTCAGGAACGACATACTATGTGTATTTGCGTTCAGCCTGTGATAAAACCACACATAGCGACTGGACCATGCCTTATCAATTCAACACCGAGTGTGAAACCATACCACTTCCATACAGCTACGACTTTGAGGACGACGCTCTACCTATTTGTTATAACACCATAAGTTCGGATGCAGGTTGGAACATCTTTTACATAAGCGACGGAGACCCTCAACATGGAAGCAAGCATTTAATCATGAGCTGTCAGAGCAGTAACGAGTATCAGTTACTTGTCTTACCTGAGGTGGATGCCAATTATCCATTGGATGAATACGAAATCACATTCTACGCAAAATTGGCAGCAGGTAGTGGCAGAACATTGGCCGTCGGTATAATGACTGATCCTGATGATGAATCGACTTTCGAACAAATTGGTGACGAGATCACTCCTACCACCACCTATGCTCAGTACAAAGTAAAATTCAACAATTACACTGGCAGCGGCCAATACATTGCCATTTTGCACTATATCTCGAACACAGGCAACACTTATATTGACAATATTGAAGTGAATCATCTTCCAGCTTGTATCGAGCCAGATGACTTTGAAGTCACAGTACCAACAGCCCATGGCGCCACATTCGCTTGGACCTCTAACGGCAGCGAGACAGAATGGCATCTGTATTTTGGCAAAAACAACACTGCTCCAGCTGATGACATTGATTTAGGCAAAGTGACTGTTGCTGACAGCAACCCATTCACGATGACAACAGGTCTTGACTCGGAAACAGACTATTATGTATGGGTACGCGCAAACTGCGGCAGCACCGATGGTTACAGTTCATGGGTTGGCCCAGAGACATTCACAACAGAGCCTGCATGCTTTGTTCCTACAGGTCTCGCAGCTTCGGAGGTTACAGGTCATACAGCGAAACTGAGCTGGACAGGAACAAGCGAGAGCTATGTGTTGTCAGTTGGAACTTACGACTATACTGGCACACCTGTTCTCGGTACAATTATTGAAGAAGGCTTCGAACATAGTGGTTCATGGCCTGAAGGTTGGACTTCAATAGATGAAGACGGAAGTGGTAAAGGTTGGTATATTAATTCTACCTATAATACAGGTAGTTATGGTGCTGCAGCTCAGTATAACTCATCCGCCGTTCCTAGCGACTGGTTAATATCACCACAGATACAGTTCGGTGGCGGTTCTATTAGCTTTTATGCAAAGAAGTCATCCGGAACGGAACAGTTCCAAGTCTATGTTTCCACAACGGGAAAAGAAATATCTGACTTCACGGCAATCAGCGAAGTGGAAAACGCTACGACTACTTTTACCAAGTATGAATACGATTTAAGCAGTTATTCAGGAAGCGGTTATGTTGCCATTAAACATACAGGAGCCATAGATCAATATTGGCTGTATCTCGACGATATCACCATTACTGGTCCAACATACCCAATAGCATGGACTGATTACGCTATAACTACTACATCTAAGACTGTTGAAGGTCTTGATCCTGAAACACAATATTTTGCCAAGGTAAAAGGTTACTGCGGCACAGATGATGGCTATAGCCAGGAGACAGCAGTTATCAGCTTCACAACTGACATCGCTTGCCCAGCTCCTACAGGTTTGACCGCTTCAAATCCGAAGTCGAATTCGTTTGACCTCCAGTGGACCAACGGTGGTTCTGAAGACTGGGTACTCGCATATAAAGTAGATGGTGCTGCCGACTTCACCGAAGTGGATTTGAACGTATCAGATGTTACTGAAGAAGCAGGTACTATCTCCTACACTCTTTCAGGTCTTGATCCGGAAACCGATTACATAGTTAAGGTGCGCGACAACTGCGAACCAAGCTACACTGGTGACGGCGTGAGCGAATGGACCGCCGAAGTACCATTCTCAACCATCGCCGCCTGCTCAGCTATGAATCCTGTTGTTGACCAAGCTTCCATCACCCACCACACTGCTACCGTCAATTGGGAAGGCGAAAGTGCTACAGGCTTCACCGTGAACTACAGGACGGCAGAATCTCCTCAATCGATATTCTTCGAAGGATTTGAAACTTACGCAAATGAAGCTGCTTTAGAAACCGTATGGACCGTGATTGATCTTGGTGATGGAGCCAATACGAGCGAACTCGGTCTTTACAGTGGAGCAGCCAAAACTGATGACTATGGCTTTAGATTCAGTTCCTATAATAAAGCAAGCACTACTTCTTCTCCTTATACATCAGATGATTTCGATCAGTATCTTATCTCTCCCGAACTGACAGTTAACGGTGTGCTGGGGTTCGCCTATAAATCTTCCAATGGTACCACGGATGTCTTCCGTGTAGGCTATTCTTCAACGACGAACGATCTTTCTGCCTTTACCTGGGGAGACGAAATCAATAGTGCATCCTCATGGCAGGACTTTTCTGAAACGATGCCTGCTGGCACAAAGTATTTCGCTATCAATTATACTGCGCTATACAAATTTAGACTTTTCATTGATGACATCAACATCTATGAGACCAATCCAGCTGGCGCATGGCAAACCCAGGCCGCTACAGGCACCACAGCCGACCTCACCAGCCTTACCAGTGGCACCTTGTATGATGTGAAAGTGGTTCCAAACTGCGATGAAACACTTGAAAGCGCAACCGTACAGTTCACCACTTTAGCCGGTGACATAAAGTACTTCCTCACAGCAGGCGAATGGGAAACTGCTGCCAACTGGATGGACGATGAAATTCCGACAAGCACCGACGATGCTATAATCCGTGCCAACGTGACTATCACAAACTACGCTGAAGCTAAAAACGTAACATTACAAGGCACTTCAAAAATCACAATTGCAGATGGCGCTCAGTTCATCCACAACAATGCGGTTAACGCCACACTCCAGAGAGACATCACAGGATATGGCAACGACCCGAATGTCGCCGACGGATGGTATTTGATTGCCACACCTGTTAGCTCTACTTACATCACTACAAACTTCTCTGGCACATTCGACTTGTACAAATACAACGAGCCAGATTACATGTGGTACACTTGGAACAGCACAACAAGCCAATCATTCAATTACTTGTACAGAAATACCGGTTATCTGTACGCACACGATACAAATACACAGTTAAGTTTCACTGGTGAAATGATGGGCACAAAGGCAACTACATCAAAATCATTGAGCTATACAAGCTCGTTGTCTCCAGCACATGACGATGTGATCGGCTTCAACCTCATCGGCAACCCATTCACACGCAACCTCGTGGACGGCGACATGACAATTGGTGGAGGTCCTCTCACATCATACTATGTTATCAATCCAGACGGCGATGCACTTGTACAGGTTAACAGCGACGCATATCAAATCAAACCTGGTGAAGGATTCTTCGTACAGGCTGGCGGATCTGGTCAGAGCGTAGAGTTCAACCCTTCATCAAAAGACGCATTCAATGTT
>Ga0310696_10007601_pt1 | contig 12708 bp, 11 predicted proteins | sample AusTroGonzalo_MG_4_FD_203885 | JGI IMG/M metagenome (GOLD analysis project Ga0310696, IMG submission 203885) | Bovine rumen microbial communities from tropical cattle in Woodstock, Queensland, Australia - Gonzalo_02 (v2) (version 2) | ecosystem: Host-associated > Mammals > Digestive system >... | reverse complement strand
CCTCGGACCTAAAGGTCGTAACGTCATTATCGAGAAATCATACGGCGCTCCTCATATCACAAAGGACGGCGTGACAGTGGCAAAGGAAATCGAACTCGCTGACCCAATCGAAAACATGGGCGCACAACTCGTGAAGGAAGTCGCTTCAAAGACCAACGACCTCGCAGGTGACGGTACCACAACAGCTACAGTGCTCGCACAGGCTATCGTGGCAACAGGTCTCAAAAACGTCATCGCCGGCGCTAACCCGATGGACCTCAAACGCGGTATCGACAAGGCAGTCGCTAAAGTAGTCGAATCACTGAAACAGCAGTCAGAAATCATCGGCGACAACAACGAGAAGATTCAGCAGGTCGCTACAATCTCTGCTAACAACGACTCAACAATCGGCTCACTCATCGCTGAGGCAATGGGCAAAGTGAAAAAAGAAGGTGTCATCACAGTCGAAGATTCAAAAGGTATCGAGACATACGTCGACGTCGTCGAAGGTATGCAGTTCGACCGCGGCTACATCTCACCTTACTTCGTCACCGACACAGAGAAGATGGAAGCTGTATACGACAACCCTTACATCCTTATCTATGACAAGAAAGTCAGCGTGATGAAAGACCTCCTCCCAGTGTTGGAGAAGACATTACAGACAGGCCGTGCATTGTTGATTATCGCTGAAGACATCGACAGCGAAGCTCTTGCAACATTGGTTGTCAACCGCTTACGTGGCTCATTGAAAGTCGTGGCAGTGAAAGCTCCTGGTTTCGGTGACAGACGTAAAGAGATGCTCGAAGACATCGCCATCCTCACAGGCGGCACAGTCATCAGCGAGGAAAAAGGCTATCGTCTTGAAGATGCCACATTGGCAGAACTCGGCTCATGCGACAAAATCACTGTCACAAAAGACAACACCACAATCGTCAACGGTCACGGTGAGAAAGAAAACATCCAGGGTCGCGCAGCTCAGATCAGAGCACAGATCGCTACAACAACATCTGACTACGACCGCGAGAAACTTCAGGAAAGACTGGCAAAGATCGCTGGTGGCGTAGCAGTCATCCACGTCGGCGCAGCATCAGAAGTCGAGATGAAAGAAAAGAAAGACCGTGTTGAAGACGCTTTGAACGCAACACGCGCTGCTATCGAAGAAGGTATCATCCCAGGCGGTGGCGTCGGATTCATCCGTGCTATCAAGACTTTGGAGAAGATGAAAGGCGACAACGACGATGAGACAACAGGTATCTGCATCATCAAACGCGCTTTGGAAGAACCTCTCCGTCAGATCGTTGAGAACGCTGGCCTCGAAGGCTCAGTGGTCGTCAACAAGGTTGCAATGGGCAAGGGCGACTTCGGCTTCAACGCTCGCACAGAGACTTACGAGAACATGCTCAAGACCGGTGTCATCGACCCAGTGAAGGTTTCAAGAGTGGCACTCGAGAATGCAGCATCAATCGCTGGCATGCTCCTGACAACAGAATGCGTGGTCTCTAACCACAAAGAGGAGAACCCGGCACCACAGATGCCACCTATGGGCGGCGGAATGCCAGGAATGATGTAAAAATAACATCCATATAAAAAAGTAGAGACGCACGGCCGTGCGTCTCTACTTTTGTTATATCGCTGAGATTCCGTTCTCTCGCATGAACACCCTCACATCATCGGCATGCCTGCCCTTGATGATGACATGGTGGTTTCCAATCGACTTATACAAGAGATAAGGTTTCAAGTTGATGTCGAACGTTATCTGAGTGCGACAGAAGTGGTCACTGTATGGATTTTCAATAGCTTTAGCCTCCACCACAAACATCTTGTCGAGACGGCGACCGCCCCATTTTATGATGGTGTAGTCTGCCAACGGCATGTCACCCTGAACAGCGACACCAAGTCCCGACTCGAAATGTGAACGAACAACCGTGTTTTCACACATCGAAAGCGGCACGGTACAGTGAGCCAACATAGTCGATTTGTCAGTCAGGACAGAAGGATTAGCCATGAAAGCCGGCTCATTGCACAGTTTCTTGGCAAGGAGCATAGTCATCAGCGTCTGCATGTCACCCTCGCAACCTGCCACTATGCCCTCATCGTTGAGCATGGCAAGCGCCAAGCAACTCGTTGTGTTACAAGCTTTTACAATATCAAAACAACGAATAGTCATCGCATCCAGACACTCCTCCTGACAGATTTCCTTGATGGCAAGATATGTCTTGGCAGCAGCAAGCATGTCGGCACCTGAAGGCTCTTTTACAGACTTCGAGCGTTTTACCAAATCCTTTGCGACTTTTTCTGCATCGGCATCGTTAACGACTTTTATTCCACATATAAGTCGTTGTAAATCAATAAAAACAGACTCAATGCCATAATATTCGCGGAGGTAGTCATAATCCACTCCTGAGGCTATGAGCCAGTCGGAAGGCTTGCCGAAGAGACCTATGCGGGTGCCAAGGAACAAGCATGCAGCCGATTTGCCCGACGACTGTGTCGTAAGACGTGCCTCGAGCTTAACCTCACGCATTATCGCCTCGTTGCTGCCATGGATAATCCTGCCTTTGTTGCCGTTTTCCGACAGATATGACAGAATCTCCAACGACGCCGCCAACGAGTTGTTGCGTCCGTCGGCAATCAAAGTGGTGGTATGCAACAAACCTATCGACCATAAATTTTTAAACAGATTCTCGACACCACCTGTGGCAATCATCACAAAATCAGCATGTTGTGCTGCTGATAATCCTGATTGTTCCTCGCCGACAATGTTGATTTCGGCATTGCATTCATTTTTCAGCATGCCAAACAACTCGGCATATTCTGTCTTTACAAAATTGTCGCTTTGAAACGACGAACGAATGACTAAAACCTTCATTTTTAATGAGTTACAACAAATTTTTGCGTCTTTTTACCAACCTTCACGAAATAAACGCCGTTATCATAATTTGAAGTGTTGACATTCAATTCATTGTTATTAACTTCAAATTCAGCGATTTTTTGTCCGACTGCGTTGAAAATCACAACATTATTAATATTATCGCCAGAGATTTTCACAAATTCATTAGAAGGATTAGGATAAACTGTGAAATAGTTTGCATCAAACTCAGCAATATTCAAGTCATTTGAATAATGAATATTAAGTTCAAAAATGCCCCATGAAGTAGCAAATCTCATTGTTCCTTCATAGTCTTCTCTGGTTTCCAAAACTGTAACATACACCTCAAGGCTATCCGATGGTGCAATAGTCATTCCTGTGACATCATTACCAAAATAATAATAATCATCAGTGCATTGTATTTCAAACTCATCAGATTCATATCCAATAATTTGCACATCCGAATCCGTCATATTATAAACCTTAAACGTATCACAATAAGGTTCGCCCCAATATGAAAAACACTCTAAATCAGTTTTACTTAACACCACCTCACCTATCGGTCCAGGCTCGCAGTCATGTTGCTGGATTCCATGGTTTTCCAAAGCCGAGATGACAGTTTGTGCATTGTTGATTGGCCATAAATCCTGGATAACAATTGAACGGTCAGGAGCTATGAGAATCACTGTAGGATACTGTGAAATGCCATAAGTGGTGCAGATAGCGTTTCCACCGCCAGCCGTGCTGATTGTAGGATATTCAACGCCGTAGTTTGCCGCCCAAGTCTGGCAAGCCGCATCACCGTCAGATGTCGAAATCTCCATGTAATAAACATCGTGCATATTGCAACCGAAAGCATAATACGACTCGACAATCTTCGGAGTAGCTGTCTGGCAAGGGCCACAAGTGGTGAAGAAGAAGTCGATCAAGACATACTGTCCACCATCGAGAATCTCAAATAGATTAACTTGCTTTCCGTGGCAGTCGACAGCTTGAAAATCGAATGCAGTCGTGTAAGGACATTGAGCAAACACATTAGCGCTCAATAACATAGCAAAAATGAAAGTAAATAATTTTTTCATAAGCAGTAATTTTAAATTAATATCGGAGCAAAGATACAAAAAATTCTAAAGATTAAAAACTTTTTGTTAATTTTGCATCTTGTTATGGAAGAAGAGAAACCCAGAAAACGCGACCGTATAATCAAAGGATTTTCAAAGCTTCTGAAAGAGGACAAATTGAAGGCTGTTTCAGAGTATATTGAGAATCCCGGAGAGTTTATTGCCCTCTTGAAAGGCTTTTGGTACAGCGATTCGGAGAAACAGAAGCAGTTTGACGAGTTCAGCGAGAACACCATCTCCAACTTCCATATCCCTTACGGCGTGTCGCCTAACGTGGTTATCAACGGCAAGATTTACATGGTGCCAATGGTCATCGAGGAAAGCAGCGTAGTGGCAGCAGCGTCAGCAGCGGCGAAATTCTGGGGCGACCGTGGCGGATTCCATGCTGAAGTGATTGATATTCAAAAGGTTGGGCAGCTGCATTTCTGCTATAAAGGCGACAAAGAGACGCTCAAAAACCTCATGCCCGAGATTGAAGTCGAACTGCGTAATTCAACCAAAGACATCACCGCCAAGATGGAGAAACGCGGTGGCGGAATCCTTGATATTCAATTAGTTGACTTCACCGACAAACTCGAAAACTATTATCAGCTTCGCGTCACGTTCAACACCTGCGACTCAATGGGCGCCAACTTCATCAACTCGTGCCTTGAGACCTTCGGTCACACCTTGCAGGATTATTTCCTCCGTCGCGGCGAAAATATAGAGATAGTGATGGCTATCTTGTCGAACTACACTCCTAACTGCCGTGTAAAAGTATGGGTCGAGTGCCCAGTCTACGACCTCGATGGCGTCGACGAACACCTTGACGGTCAGGGATTTGCGGAGAAATTCAAGAAAGCCGTCGACATAGCGCACATCGACGAATATCGTGCTACAACACATAATAAAGGTATATACAACGGCATCGACGCCGTGGTGATAGCAACAGGCAACGACTTCCGCGCAACAGAGGCAGCAGGTCACGCCTACGCCTCACGCAACGGACATTACGAGTCGCTGAGTTCGTGTGAAATCAAAGACGGTATATTCAAGTTCTGGCTTGAAGTGCCAATCGCGCTCGGCACCATCGGCGGACTGACGAGCCTCCACCCTCTCGCAAAAGAGTCGTTGGAGCTTTTGGGACATCCGTCGGCACCCGAATTGATGACGATAGCCGCCACTATGGGACTCGCAAACAACTACGCAGCCGTCAAGTCGTTGACAACCAAAGGAATACAGCAAGGCCACATGAAGATGCACCTCGCCAATATCCTCAACCAGCTCGGTGCCACCGACGAACAGAAAGCGGCAGCGCTCGTGCATTTCAAAGATGTCACGGTGACTTATGCCGGAGTTGAAGAATTCTTAAAAAACAATGGTTAAGTTCCATGCCAACGGAAAATTGATGCTAACAGGCGAATACCTTGTCCTGCAAGGCGCTCGCGCTTTGGCGTTGCCGTTGAATCTGGGACAGTCGCTTGAAGTAACGACCATCAACGATGCAAACGGCATGATTCACTGGGACGCCTATACACCGAAAGGCTTCTGGTTCGCCTCCATCTTCAGTAAGCATGACTTCACCGTCCACGCCTCCGACGACATGGAGAAAGCCGACAACCTCAGCCGAATCTTCAAAGCGATTAAATCACTGAATCCCAATATTTTACAAGATAAAAACGATTATTTTTTCACCACTCGCCTGGAATTCGACAAAAATTGGGGTCTCGGCAGCAGCTCCTCCCTTATCTCGCTGCTCGCGCAATGGGCTGAGGTGAATCCATACAAACTTTTGCAGATGACAATGGGCGGCTCCGGTTACGACATAGCCTGTGCAACAGCCTCACAACCAATAATTTACCATCTCGACAACGGCAATCCAATCGTTGAAAAAGTCGATTTCAAGCCAGCGTTTGCAGATAAGCTGTATTTCGTTTACCAAGGGCACAAGCAGAGCTCCGGCAAAGAAGTGAAATCGTTTAAGGAAAGAGCGCAAAAATTAGACTTTACACAAGAGATTTCGGAGGTCTCTAAGATCTCTGATAACTTGATAAAAACCGCTTCCTTTGATGATTTTTGCGCCCTTATGACACGCCACGAAGAGATAATGAGCTATTGTTTGGAGCAGCCCTCATTAAAAACTTATTATCATGATTTTCAAGGAGTTATCAAGTCGCTCGGAGCTTGGGGCGGTGACTTTTTCCTGGCAGCGACAGAACTTTCTGAAGAAGAGGTGAAAGATTATTTCACTAAAAAAGGACTTGACATCGTGATTCCATACAACGGAATCGTCTTATAATTAAGCTGTTTCAGCAAATTTACATCCAAAAAAAAATTTATTTTTTTCGTCATATTATTTTGACATTATCAAAAAATATCGTATAATTGCAGTTTAATTGTATTGAACATCATTTGACGAATGAAAAATAAAAAACTTTTTATAAGTCTTTCATTTTTAATATGTTTGCTCTTCAGCGCACCGAATTTCGCTGTCGCTGAAAACCAAACGGAAGAGGAGTTTAAAGCTGGCGACGTGATTATTGAGCATATCCTCGACTCATACGATTGGCATCTTTTCACTTGGAAAGGCCATCATGTAGGCGTTAATCTGCCTTGTATAGTTTTCAATGATGGCAAATGCTACACTTTTTCATCAAAAGTTTTTCATGACAACAACATTTACAAAACAGTAAATAAAACCAACTCCGAAGAACTCGTTTTCGCTATTCCTCACGAGGGAAAATACAAAGGTAAGATAGTGATTGTCAATGCTGACGGCACTCAAAAACGTCCGTTCGACATTTCCATAACGAAAAATGTCATGGCGTTGTTCATCTCTTGCACTTTATTAATCGTTTTGTTCTATCTCGTCACCAAAGCCTATGGCAAACGCGGCGAGAAAGCCCCGAAAGGTTTGCAGTCGCTGTTTGAGATGCTCATAGTGTATGTCCGAGACGACATCGCGCGCAAAGCCATCAACGAAAAGAGCGTCGACAAATATTTGCCGTATCTCATCACAGTGTTTTTCTTCATTTTCACCAATAACCTTTTAGGACTTATCCCGATCTTCCCGTTCGGTGCAAATATCACAGGAAACATAGCGGTGACTGCCACTTTGGCGCTTTTCACATTCTTCATCACGAACCTTCTCGGAAACAAGGAATATTACAAAGACATCGTCAACACTCCAGGCGTGCCGTGGTTTTTGAAGTTCCCATTGCCTTTGATGCCGATCATCGAGACAGTAGGCTGCTTCACCAAGCCTTTCGTGCTCGCCATACGTCTGTTTGCAAATATTACAGCAGGACATATCGTGGTATTGGGATTTATCAGCAGTATTTTCATCGTGGCGAAAATCAGCATGGCAGGAGGTATTGGAATGTCAGTATTCTCTCTGATTCTGGCGATTTTTGTCGACTGTATAGAACTGCTTGTGGCCTACATCCAGGCGTACGTGTTCACATTGTTGTCGGCATTGTATTTCGGAATGGCAAGTAAGGAACACCATCATCAAGAATAACAAACATTTTTAAATATTTAAAATTATGTCATTATTAGTTATGTTACAAGAAGTGGCAAGAGCAGCAACAGATTTGGCACCTTTAGCCAAATTGGGAGCAGCATTAGCCGCAAGTATCGCCGTCATCGGCGCAGCAATGGGTATCAGCAAAATCGGTGCAAGCGCATTGGAATCAATGGCACGTCAGCCTGAAGCAGCTGGTAACATTCAGACAAGCATGATTTTGGCAGCCGCTTTCGTGGAAGGTGTTTCACTGTTCGCGGTGGTCGTCTGCTTGCTCGTCGCAGTCGGTTAAAAACCCGTATCAGGTTGTAACGGTTGGTTGCAACCTGATGCTTTATTAAATCTTTGAATCTTAAATCTTTGAATATAGAATTATGGAATTAATAACTCCTGATTTCGGGTTTATCTTTTGGACGACGTTGGCATTCGGCATCGTGTTTTTCTTCATTGCCAAATTCGCTTTTCCTGTAATCGGCAAAGCATTGAAGAAACGTGAGGAGAAAATCACTGAAGCTCTCGAACAGGCTGAGCGCACTCACGAAGAGATGAAAAATCTTCAGGCCAAAAACGAGGAACTTCTCCAGCAAGCCCGTGAGGAACGCGAAGAGATGCTCAACGAAGCACGCCAGTATCGCGACAAAATCATCGAAGACGCCAAGACAAAGGCAAAAGAAGAGACTGACCGCCTCATCGAATCGGCAAAAGAGACCATAGAAAACGAGTATAAGGCGGCGAAAATCGACATCAAGAACGAAATCGCCAACATCTCGATAAAAGTCGCTGAGAAAATTCTCGAAAAAGAGCTTTCAAAAGACGAGGCTCAGATGGAATATATCGACAAAATAATAAAAGAATCTGATATTCACTAAGATAGTATGAAAAACACACTGTTAGTACGACGCTACGCAAAGGCTTTCCTCGACTATGCCATCCAAAACAACATGGCTGATGAAGGTCTTGCCGACCTCGAAGTGATAAGCACAACACTTCAGGAAAACCGCGAGTTGCGTAGCATACTATCTCAACCGTTTATCGCGAAGAGCAAAAAAGAGGCTATTCTCAAAAGGATTTTCGAAAACAAAGTGTCAGATAAGACATTGAATTTCATTAACTTAATGATCGACAAGAACCGTTTTGAGATAATACCCGCAATTCTCAACGCATATCATTTTCTTTATAATGAATATAAGAATATAGCAGTGGTGACGATAACCACCGCCGTGGAAATTGATGAGGAAAAACAACAGAAACTTCTCTATTTCGTGAAAGACAAAGTATCTGGTAACGTTCAGATAATCACTAAGATAGACAAGAGTATCATTGGCGGTTTCATCATCAATTACCTTGATTATCAGTACGACGAAAGCATCCGCACCAAGCTGAGGAATCTGGAGTCATTGTTCTCTGGTAATCTTTATGTTAAAGGATATTAAAACATATTATTATGGCAACAATAAAACCTGCTGAGGTATCAGCAATATTGCTTGACGAATTAACCAACTTTGACAACAAGGCATCGCTCGATGTTAAGGGCACTGTTCTCAACGTGGGTGACGGCGTGGCACGTGTTTTCGGCATGAGAGACGCGGAGTCCGGCGAGCTTGTCGAGTTTGAGAAAAACGGTGCAATGGGTATCGTGCTCAACCTCGAGGAAGACAACGTCGGTGTGGTGCTTCTCAACGAAGCCGGCAACATCAACGAAGGCGACACCGTGGTCTGCACACACCGCATCGCATCAGTGAAGGTGGGCGAAGGACTGCTCGGTCGTGTCATCAACACATTGGGAGAGCCTATCGACGGCAAGGGCGAAATCAAAGGCGAGACAGTCGACATGCCTCTCGAGCGCAAGGCTCCGGGCGTCATCTACCGTAAACCTGTTGACGAGCCTCTCCAGACAGGTATCAAGGCCATCGACGCCATGATTCCTATCGGCCGCGGTCAGCGTGAGCTTATCATCGGCGACCGTCAGACAGGAAAGACAGCAATTGCCATCGATACCATCATCAACCAGAAAGAGTTTTACGAGAAAGGCGAGCCTGTTTACTGTATCTATGTCGCAATAGGACAGAAAGGTTCAACAGTCGCAAATATAGTTCAGAGTCTTGAAGACCACGGAGCGCTTCCATACACCATCGTGGTGGCCGCTACCGCTTCTGACGCTGCCGCAATGCAGTATTACGCACCATTTGCTGGCGCAGCTATCGGCGAGTATTTCCGTGACACGGGACGTGCGGCACTCATCATCTACGATGACCTCTCGAAACAAGCCGTGGCTTACCGCGAAGTCTCCTTGCTGCTCCGTCGTCCACCAGGACGTGAGGCATACCCTGGCGACGTGTTCTATCTACACTCACGTCTCCTCGAGAGAGCTGCCAAGATTATCAACAACGACGAAATCGCAGCTAAGATGAACGACCTCCCGGAATGCTTGAAAGGCAAGGTGAAAGGCGGCGGCTCATTGACGGCACTTCCAATCATCGAGACACAGGCTGGCGACGTATCGGCATACATCCCGACCAACGTCATCTCCATCACCGACGGACAGATATTCCTCGAGACGAACTTGTTCAACGCAGGTATCCGTCCGGCTATCAACGTGGGTATCTCGGTGTCGCGTGTCGGTGGCAAGGCTCAAATCAAGTCAATGAAGAAGGTGGCGGGAACATTGAAACTCGACCAAGCACAGTTCCGTGAACTTGAAGCGTTCTCGAAATTCGGCTCCGACCTCGACGCGGCAACACAGGCTGTCCTCGACAAAGGCCGTAGAAACGTCCAGATTCTGATCCAGCCTCAGTCATCACCATTGAGAGTTGAAGAAGAGGTGGCAATCATCTACTGCGGCGTGAACAACCTGCTCAGAAAGATTCAACCGAACCAAGTGGCAGAGTTCCAAAACAGGTATCTCGACGTGCTGAACAGCTCTGAAAAAGAGACGTTAAACGCTATCAAAGCAGGAAACTATAACGATGAAATCACAGCTGTGCTGAAGAAGACAGCAGAAGGCATCATCGCTGTAATGACTAAGAAAGACTGACAATTATGGCAAATCTCAAGGAAGTTAGGACACGAATCAACTCGGTAAACTCGACGATGCAAATCACATCGGCGATGAAGATGGTGTCGGCATCGAAGCTCCGCAAATCGCAAAACGCGATAGTGGCACTTCGTCCCTACGCATCCAAACTCTACGAGATAATGCAGAATCTGTCGGCCTCGATGCAATCATCATCCGAAGGCGTTTATGCTAGTGTTCACAAAGAGAATATCGAAGACGAGAAGATTCTCCTCATCCCTGTCGCATCAAACAAAGGACTGTGCGGAGTGTTCAACGTCAACGTGTTACGTGAGACGATAAACGCCTTGAAGGAAGATTATAAGGTGCAATACGAAAAAGGCAACGTCGATATTCTTTGCATCAGCAAAAAGATTGAAGAGACACTGAAATTCAGGAAATATAACATCATCGGCAACAAAAACGAGCTTCTCGACAGGCTTACTTATAAAAACGCCGTCACATTCGCCGAAAAACTGATGAGCGACTTCGTTGAAAAGAAATATGACCGTATCATATTCATTTACAATCAGTTCAAGAACGCCGGCAGCCAGATTTTGATGAAAGAGCAGTTCTTGCCGATTGTAAGTGCACAACCTGTCAATGAAGATGACAAATTCAAAAACAATGACATTGAGTATATCTTCCAACCATCAAAGGAAGAGATTCTCAACTCGTTGATACCCAAGTCATTAAAGCTTCAGTTATATAAAATCCTGCTCGACAGCTTCACTTCGGAACACGGAGCGAGAATGGTGTCGATGACACAGGCAACCGACAATGCCGCCGAGTTGCTGAAAGAGCTGAATTTGTCGTACAACAAAGCACGTCAGGGCGCAATCACCAACGAAATCATCGAGATTGTTGGCGGCGCAAACGCGTTATAACAGTCAGAAAATGGACTTCAATTACTGGGAACAATATTATTCCAAGCAAAATGCCGAGCTGATGCCGTCGTTGTTTGCTCACTATGTCTCTGATTTACTTGGTGACAAGCAGGTCGATATTATAGAACTCGGTTGCGGCAACGGACGCGACAGCATCTTCTTCGCCAAGAAAGGTTATAATGTTGACGCTATCGACCAGTGCTACAATGAGATTTGTTTCTTGTTAAATCAATATCAACAGATTGATAATCTTGATTTTAGATGCGACGATTTCACTGATTTGGTCGACGACGAGCCTTACGATGTTGTGTATTCAAGATTTACTTTGCATTCGGTCAACAAAGAGCAGGAGACACGCACTTTGGGATGGGCTTATCGCAATTTGAAAAAAGACGGGTTGCTTTGCATCGAGGTGCGCGGACAGAAAAACGAGATTTACAAAATGGGCGAAGCCGTTGATAATGAACCTGATGCATATATCTACGACAATCATTACCGCCGTTTTTTAAATTTCGACAACCTTTGCGATGAGCTGAAAAAAATCGGTTTTTCGTTGGATTTCGCTGCTGAAGACAAAGATTTCGCGCCATTTAACGGTCAAAATGAGACATATATCAGGGTAATTGCGAGGAAATAATGGACGATTTTTCAAAGTTTAACGGCGAGGACACAGTATTACGGAAAGCGCAGATGCGCGAAGTCGCCATTTTGCAGGAAGTCGACAAGATTTGCAAAAAACATGACATCAAATACTGGATCGACTTCGGCACTCTGCTTGGTGCAGTCCGCCACGGAGGCTTCATCCCATGGGACGATGACCTCGACATCTCGATGTTAAGCTCTGATTACCAACGTTTTATGGAAGTGGCACCAAAAGAGCTTCCTGACTGGCTTTTCCTCCAAAACAAACAGACCGACCCCTCCTATCGCCGTACAATATGCAAAGTTCGTGACCTGAATTCGCTGTTCATCGAACGTCATGAAGACTTCATGTCGCCATATAAAAAAGGCATCTTCATCGACATTTTCGAGGTTATCGAATACCCTAAAGTGTCGCGCAAAACCGTGAAACGCCTGTCGAAATGGGCAAAGAAGACCGATCAGTTCTTTAACGTGCCACAATATATCAATGCGAAAAACATTATAGCCGGCATTACATTCCCATTTATCAGATTGATAATCAATATGATATGGAGCGTTTTAAAAATCAGGAAATCCAATAATCTCGGATTCAAGGTGGAGCATAATCCTTATAATTCATTCATAGACAAGGACAAGAGTTTCCCACTCTCGGAGAT
>Ga0310696_10007600_pt1 | contig 12709 bp, 10 predicted proteins | sample AusTroGonzalo_MG_4_FD_203885 | JGI IMG/M metagenome (GOLD analysis project Ga0310696, IMG submission 203885) | Bovine rumen microbial communities from tropical cattle in Woodstock, Queensland, Australia - Gonzalo_02 (v2) (version 2) | ecosystem: Host-associated > Mammals > Digestive system >... | reverse complement strand
GTTCTGGAAGTCGGTCATGTCTTTTTCCAGCTTTTTGCCGCGGCGGTCAATCTCGGCCTGGATGCCGGAGGTCTTGGTCTCGAACACGGACTTGAGGTCGTTGGCCATGTCGTAGCCGCTGGTGAGTTTGTCAAGGTTGAAATAAACGATGCTGCCGGCTACTGCCACGCTGTCTTTGGAAACTTCGGCTGCGGGGGCTGCTGTCTGGTTCTGGTTGCAAGACACTGCAAGAGCCATGATGGCCGCTGCACCGAAAACGATGAGAGATTTTTTCATTATTGTTGTGTTAAATTAATAATTCTTAAAGCCTGCAAATTTAGTTATTTTTTGGCAATTTCCCCAAGGTACGCCTGAATAGTTTTCTCCAGGCCCATGTAAATGGCATCCGAGATAATTGCATGGCCGATTGAAACTTCGTCGGTCCAGGGGATGGTGTGCACAAAAAATGCCAGGTTTTCCAGCGAAAGGTCGTGGCCGGCATTAAGGCCAAGACCGCATTCGCGGGCCGCTTTTGCGGTTTCCAGGTAGCGGCTTATTGCAATTTCCGGGCCCAGGGGATACTGCGCCGCATAATCGGCCGTATAAAGTTCCACTCTGTTTGCCCCGCAAATGGCGGCGCCATCGGCCATGGCCGGCACGGGGTCTATGAAGATGGAAGTGCGTATCCCTTTGGCTTTGAATGTGTTGCAAAGGTCTGTAAGAAGGCTGCGGTATTTGATTGTGTCCCATCCGGCGTTGGATGTGATTGCGCTGTGGCTGTCCGGCACAAGGGTTACCTGGTCCGGCACAACTTCCAGTACAAGGTCCACAAAACTTTGTACGGTGGGGTTGCCTTCTATGTTGAATTCCGTGGTAACGAGCGGCCTGATTTCCCTTACATCGGCATATCTTATGTGGCGTTCATCGGGGCGGGGATGCACGGTGATGCCCTGCGCGCCAAACTTTTCACAGTTAAGGGCGGCTTTTGTCACATCCGGCACGTTTCCGCCGCGGGCGTTGCGGATTGTGGCAATTTTATTGATGTTTACGCTTAATCTTGTCATCCTTTGTGCATTTATATCGTACAAAAGTAAGGAAATTTATGGGAAAAGTGTTAATTTTGGCGGTTGATTTTACTGCGCCACATGAAAATAGGATATTTCATACTAAAGGACGAACTCAGGGAAGACCCTGGAATGCGCACCCTGATGGCCGATCTCGAGTCGGCAACTTTCGAAGTTTACGAAATTAAAACCAAGGCCGATGTGCGCCCGGAAACAGACCTTGTGCTGTCAATGGGCGGCGACGGTACCTTCCTTAGTGCCGCACATGTGGTGGCCGATATCGGCCTGCCGATACTTGGCGTAAACTTCGGCCGCATAGGTTTCCTTTGCGAAAACCGTCCGGAGGCTGTGCGCAAGGCTTTGCTGGAAGGGGACTTCAGCATAGAGTACCGTACCGTGCTCAATGCCACCCTTAAAGGACCGGAGGCGCGAAAATCAATCGGCATGCTGCCTTATTCGGTTAACGAGGTGGCCATTCACCGCGCCGGCTCTTCCGTTATGGGAATCCACGTGAGCATAGACGGCGAACCCCTGCCCACCTATTGGGCCGACGGCCTTCTTATTGCCACTCCGTCCGGCTCAACCGCTTATTCTTTGAGCGTTGGCGGCCCCATCTGTATGCCGGATACCAAGGTGCTTGTAATGGCCCCTATTTCTCCTCATAACCTGAACGTGAGGCCAATAGTGATTCCGGAAACAGCCAAAATTGACATTTCATTCGAGTCGCGCGACGGCAAGGCCACCTTGTCCATGGACAACAGGGTAGAGGAAATTAATCCGGACTGGACTCTTCATGTAGAGATGGCACAGTTTTCGCTCAAGCGTGTCCGGCTTCCGGAATCGGGCTTTGTGAAGGCTCTTACCTCACGCCTTTTCTGGGGCGAAGACATGCGCAACAACGAGTAAATAATTATGGAAATACTACCGCAGCACGTGTCCATTATCATGGACGGTAACGGCCGATGGGCCAAAGCCCGTGGAAAAGAACGTGTTTTTGGCCACCTGGAAGGGGTGGAAAGCGTTCGTGCCTGCCTTGAAGAGGCAGCAACGCTTGGTATAAAATACCTCTCCCTGTATGCCTTTTCGGAAGAAAACTGGAACCGTCCCCAGGCCGAAGTAAGCACCCTGATGGAGCTTATGATGAAGTCCATGAAGAATGAGTTTGCCAACATGATGAAAAACAACATCCGCTTTGTTGTGCTGGGCAACCGTTCAAGGCTGAGTGACGGACTTAACGCTGCGATAGACCAGATGATGAAGGAGACGGCCGACAACAACCGCACTACCATAATAGTATTCCTAAGTTACAGCGGCAAGTGGGACATAATGCAGGCAATGAAAAAAGCCGCCGGGGAACTGTCTCCAGAGGCTTTCCAAGCCCTTGAACCGGAGGATTTTGACAAATATCTTGTAACCGCCGGAATTCCGGATCCGGACCTTCTTATACGCACTTCCGGAGAGCTCCGGATCTCCAATTATCTCCTGTGGCAAAGCGCCTATACAGAGTTCTATTTCACCGATGTGCTGTGGCCGGATTTCCGAAAGGAACAGTTCCGTCAGGCCATTGAGGAGTACGGCCGCCGGGACCGCCGATATGGTAAAGTCAAATAAAATGCTTATCTTTGCAAGATAACTTTTGTTTTCGAATGAAGCTTAGACATTTAATATGCGCTGCACTGCTCCTGGCAGGTACCACCCTGCAGGCGCAGAATACACGCAGCAGCATAGAGGTAGATTATAGCCACCCCAAGAAATATATTGTGGGCGGCGTCAGCGTAGAAGGAAACCAATATTTCAGCGAGCATCAGATTCTCCAGCTCACCGGCCTGCAAAACGGCCAGGAGGTTACCGTACCGGGAGAAGAAATCACCTCCATAGTGCAACGCCTTGTAGCCCAGCGCTATTTTGAAGATGTTGCAGTGGAAATTGATTCCGTCAGCCCCCAGGCCGATACTGCATGGTTCAAGGTGGTAATCCGTGAGCGTCCCCGCGTATCCCGCTGGACCTTCTCGGGCGTAAAGTCGGGAGAAAAGAAAGACCTTCAGGAGCGCCTTAACCTGCGTCCGGGCCGCGAGTATTCAGACTACGTAAAAAACACGTCGGTAGATATAATCAAGCGCTACTACAAAGAAAAAGGCTTCCTTCTGGCCGATGTGGACGTCCAGGTCCAGCGCGACAGCATGATACGCAGCGCCATTCGCGTAAACTTCGACATAAAGCGCGGCAATAAAATCCGTATCAAGAATATCAATTTCTCCGGTAACGGCGCCGATGTCAAGGACTACAAGATTGCCAAAAACATGAAGGAGACCCACTCCAACAGGTGGTACAATTTCTTCAAGTCCAAAAAGTTCAAGGAAAAGGAATACCAGACAGACCGCAAAACTGCGCTGGACGCCTTTACGGAGGCAGGTTACCGTGATGCCCGCCTTGTGAGGGACTCCATCTATTTCCTGGAAGACGGCAAGCACATCAATATAGACATGCAGTTCGACCAGGGCCGCAAGTACTACTTCCGCGACATTACCTGGACAGGTAACTCGGTATATGCTTCGGATGTCCTTAACAACATTCTCCAGGTCAAAAAGGGCGATGTGTACGACCTTGTCACCTTTGACAAGCGCCTGCACGGCGGCGGCAAGGAAAACGAGTACGACGTTACCAAATTATACAGGGATAACGGTTTCCTGTTCATCAACGTAAATCCTGTAGAAGTAAATATCCAGAACGACTCCGTAGATGTGGAAATCCGTATCTCGGAGGGCAAGCCCGCAATCCTGAACGAGATTATAATCAATGGCAACGACCTTACCAACGAAAGGGTAGTGCGCCGTCAGTTAATGACCCGTCCCGGATACCTTTACAGCCAGTCGGACTTCGAGCGTTCCGTACGTGAAATTGCCTCCATGGGCCAGTTCGACCCGGAAGCGGCAATGAGCCCCTCGGGTTATTCCATCATCCCCAACCAGCTTAACAACACCGTAGATATTATCTACAACCTTGTAGAGAAACCTTCTTCGCAGCTGGAACTCTCCGGCGGTTGGGGCGGTAACACCTTCGTGCTCACAGCGGGCGTAAGCTTCAATAACTTCAGCACCCGGCGTATGTTCGAAAAAGGCGCCTGGAGGCCTGTCCCGCTTGGCGATGCCCAAAACCTGTCGTTCCGCTTCCAGACAAACGGCCGCTACTATACCAACCTTAGCGCCAGCTTCACGGAACCCTGGCTCTTCGGCAAAAAGCCCACGTCGCTTAACCTTTCCGGTTATTATTCCAGGATGACGGACAGCTACCTTGCCATTGGCATCCTTTCCACAGACAAGATGTTCGAGGTGTTCGGCTTCAACGCCGGTCTTGGTACGCGCCTCAAGTGGCCGGATAACTTCTTTATCCTGTACAACAATTTAAGTTGGCAAACATACAAGCTTACCAACTGGACAAACAGCTATTTTGCATTTAACGACGGTATTTCCCATAACCTCAGTTATACGCTGTCCCTTACCCGTAATTCCACCGACCAGCAGATATATCCCAGAACCGGATCGGAATTCCTGTTCTCTCTGCAGCTCACTCCGCCTTATTCGCTATTCCGCAAATACACATGGGAGACGGACGATGACGGCAACCGTGTCAAAACGCCGGTAAGCAGCTGGAAGGACGTGAATTACGATACATGGACATCGGCCGAACGCTATAAGTGGATCGAGTATCATAAGTGGAAGTTCAACGCCACTGTCTATACCAAACTGGTGGGAGACCTTGTTCTTATGACGCGCGCGCAGTTCGGTTATCTTGGATACTATAACCGCAACTGGGGTTATTCTCCGTTCGAGAACTTCCTTGTGGGCGGCGACGGTATGTCGGGTTACATGACGTATGGTGCCGAAATCATCTCCCTGCGTGGTTACGAAGACTATTCCATGACCCCGCGCAAGATGACTCCGTACAGCCAGAACATGGAAAGTTATGCCGGTAACGTGTACGACAAGTTCACCATAGAACTCCGTTATCCCGTTGTGCTGCAGCCCCAGAGTACCATTTACGCACTGGTGTTCCTGGAGGGCGGTAACTGCTGGAGCGATATCCGTGAGTTCAACCCGTTCCAGATTAAAAGAAGCGCGGGTGTGGGCGTGCGCGTGTTCCTGCCCATGATCGGCCTGCTTGGTGTAGACTGGGGCTACGGATTTGACGACAAAGTTAACGGCGGCAGCCAGTTCCACTTTGTCCTTGGCCAGCAGTTTTAATATGGTATGATAATTGTGCAGAGAGTTATCCGGTGAATATTGTTATTCTGAGCGAAGCCCTGTCATTCTGAGCGAAGCGAAGAATCTAAAAGAAATTGAAAACAAAAAAATTATTGTAGATATGAAAAAACTATTTGTAATTGCTCTTGCAGCATTCGCAACTCTAACCGCCGGCGCCCAGCAGCTGGGTAAAGTTAACTTCCAGGAACTCGTAATGCTAATGCCCGAAATGGACGCAGCCCGCGAGACCATGGCCGCATCCCAGAAGGAAGCCGAGGAAACCTACTCTGCAATGGTAGAAGAGTATCAGGGTAAAATGAACCAGTACCAGCAGAAACAGGCCAGCTGGACCGCTGCAATCCGCGAATCCAAGGAGCGCGAGCTTATGGAAATCCAGAACCGTATCCAGGAATTCCAGCAGTCTATTTCCCAGGAACTTCAGCAGCAGCAGAGCCAGCTCACCGCTCCCATCCAGGAGAAAGCCGGCAAAGCCGTTAGCGATATTGCCAAGGCAAAAGGCCTCACCGTACTGTTCGACGCCTCCCAGGCCCTGTACTTTGACGAGTCCAAGGTAGTTGACATTACCGCCGACGCCCGCAAGGCCCTGAATATCCCGGAAGGCCGCACCCTTGAAACCCTGCAGGCCGAACTCCAGGCCCAGGCCCAAGCCGCTGCAGCAAAATAATTTTTAAGGCATTTTAAAAAAGGGTTCCGCAGTCGCGGAACCCTTTTTTGTGCGATTTAGGCGCCAGCCTAAATCGTTCCTTGCTCTAGCATTGCGGTGGCAACTTTCATGAAGCCGGCGATGTTGGCGCCTTTCACGTAGTCGATGGTGCCGTCCGGCTGGGTGCCGTACTTGACGCACTGCTCGTGGATGCTCTTCATGATGAAGTGGAGTTTGTCGTCTACTTCCTGGCCGCTCCAGCTGATGTGCTCGGCATTCTGGGTCATTTCCAGGCCGGAGGTGGCTACGCCGCCTGCGTTAACAGCCTTGCCGGGGGCGAAGAGGATGCCGTTATGCTGGAAGTAGTGAATGGCGGCGGGCTGGCAACCCATGTTGGAAACCTCGCAGCAGCACCAGCAGCCGTTGGCAACCAGTTCCTTAGCGTCATCTTCCGAGAGTTCGTTCTGGAAGGCGCAGGGGAGAGCGATGTCGCAAGGAATGCTCCAGGCTTTCTTGCCGGCGGTGAACTTGGCCTTGCCGGGGAACTTGGTGGCCATGTCTTCTACCATGTTGCGGTTGGAAGCACGCATGACCAGCATGTAATCTATCATATCCTTGGTAATGCCATCGGGGATTTCGCAAACGCCGTCGGGGCCGGAGATGGCTACTACCTTGGCGCCAAGCTCGGTGGCCTTGATGCAGGCGCCCCATGCTACGTTACCGAAACCGGAAACAGCCACTTTCTTGCCCTTGATGTCCTTGCCGGCTTTTTCCAGCAGGTGATGGGTGAAGTAAAGGGCACCGAAACCGGTGGCTTCCGGACGGAGGATACTGCCGCCCCAGGTGCCGCCCTTACCGGTGAGAACGCCGGTGTTGTACTGGCGGGCCAGCTTCTTGTACATACCATAGAGGAAGCCGATTTCGCGGCCGCCTACGCCCACGTCGCCGGCAGGGATGTCCTGATCCGGGCCGATGCAGTTCCAAAGCTCAAGCATGAAGGCCTGGCAGAAACGCATGATTTCGTCGTTGGACTTGCCCACGGGGTCGAAGTCCGAGCCGCCCTTGGCGCCGCCCATGGGCAGGGTGGTGAGGGCGTTCTTGAAGGTTTGCTCGAAGCCCAGGAACTTGAGCATGGAAGGGGTTACTGCCCTGTGGAAGCGCAGGCCGCCCTTATAGGGACCGATGGCACTGTTGAACTGGATACGGTAACCGGTGTTGGTCTGAACCTCTCCTTTGTCGTCTATCCATGTTACGCGGAAGGTGAAGATACGGTCCGGTTCTACAATGCGCTCCACGATTTTTGCCTTTTCAAATTCCGGGTGCTGGTTGTAAACCTCTTCGATTGACTCCAGAACTTCCTGAACAGCCTGCAGGTATTCTTTCTCCAGCGGATACTTAGCCTGAAGGCGTGCCATGATGTCAGTTGTTTTCATGTTTTAGTGTTGTTTTGTGTTATGGTTAATAATAAAAAGTATTTTGCTGCAAATACGATACAAATGTAAGCAAATTAAACATCATTAGCAAGGGATTTTATTTATAAATAAAAATACTTAAATTTGCAGGATAAACCGATCTATTACACCATATATGAAAAAACTCGCAATCGCGCTTTGCGCAGCAGCCGCAGTCCTGGTATCCTGCCAGCCCAAGCAAACCAAGGGCGCACACCTGCTGGAAAACTATGCGCAAGTGACAGTTCCTGCTCCGGACCTTTCAGGAATTACGGATAACGGAAAAGAGGTTCTTAATCTGTACCGCTTTGCAGCGGACCAGGCCGATGAGATTTATTGGGATCAGGTATTCGGCCCCAAGGAAACCTTCGACAATCTTGCCGATCCCGCAGAACGCAGCTTCGCATACGTGAACTACGGCCCGTGGAACCGTATCGACAACCAGCCTTTCGTGGAAGGTTATGGTGAAAGGCCCGCCGGCGCCCGCTTCTATCCGGCCGATATGACCAAAGAAGAGTTCGACGCCCTTAAGGATCCGGCCAAGAACAGCCCCTACACCCTTATCCGCAGGGCTCAGGACGGTTCTCTGGAGGTAGTATGGTATCACGACGCATACAGCACCCAGGTTGGCAAAATAGCAAGCTTCCTGCGCGCAGCGGCCGATATCACCATCAAGCCCAGCGTACGCGAGTATCTGCTCAAGATGGCCGATGCCGTTCTTACGGACGATTATTACGAGAGCGAGAAAGCCTGGCTTAACATGGACGACTCCAAGATGGACCTGGTTATCGGCCCCACCGAAACCATTGACGACCAGCTGTATGGCATTAAGGCTTCTTACGGTGCATACGTGCTCCTGAAGAACCTTTCCCGCACGGAAACTCTCCAGATGCTTTGTGCCCAGCTTCCCGAATTCCAGGCCATGCTGCCGGGAGATCCCCGCTATCACAGCTATGTTCCGGGCGACGACTCCGATATCTTCTCGTGCGACGTAATCTACTATGGCGGCTATCCCAACGCCGGCTATAAGAATATTGCCATCAATCTCCCGTACGACGAGCGTGTTCAGAAAGAGATGGGCACCCGCACCATACTGTTCGACAACATTATCCGCGACAAATTCAACCGTACGCTGTTCCCCGTGGGCCGCGTGCTGTTCGATGCCGATGACGCCGCACACATCGATGCCAACGCCTTCTACTTCGGCATAGTTTTCCGTGAGCTTGCCAAGAGCCTTGGCGTAAAGGAAACTATAAACGGCAAGGGCCTTGTGGCCGATGCCCTGGGCTCGGAGGCCCTAACCATCGAAAAGGCAAAATCCAACGTAATAGGAGCATACCTGAATGCCCATGAAGTGAATAAGCACTACCTGGATGCCCTTATCCAGAGGGAAGATGTGCTGGCCACATTCGTTGCCAACACCATCCGTTCCTGCCGCTTTGGCGACGGTGATGCAACCGGCCGCGCAGCCTTCATAGTGTACAATTTCCTTATGGAAGAAGGAGCCATGACACGCAAACATACCGGCAGGTACGACCTTGACTACGGTAAGGTATTCGCTTCGCTGGAGAAGCTTGGCGCCCGTATCCTGGAAATCCAGGCCACCGGCGACAAAGCTGCAGCCGACGAGCTGGTTGCCAAATACGGTCACGTATCTTCAACCGCCAAGGCCGATATAGTAAGCCTTGAACTTGAAAAGGTTCCCGTGGACATCCGTGTAGATTTCGAAAAATAAAACATAAGATATAATGGAAAAGAAAATCAATCTCAAGTATTGTGTGTTTCTGCCCATAGTGCTGATTGTCACAATCTTCCTCTGGGCGGTCCCTGTGGACTTCTTCGGTATTGAGGCCCTTACCGTGGTTCAGCAGCGCGTTATTGCACTGTTCGTGTTTGCAGCCCTCATGTGGATTTTTGAGATTATCCCCAACTGGACAACCTCACTGCTTGTCATCGTCATTGCCCTCCTTACCGTATCGGATAAGGGTCTTGGCTTCCTTTGCGATCCCAAGTTCGGCCAGCTTGTTGGCTTCAAGAGCATTATGGCCGCCTTTGCCGACCCTGTAGTAATGCTGTTCCTGGGCGGCTTCGTATTAGCTATAATGGCCGAGAAATACGGTCTTGACGTAACCATGGGCCGCGCCCTGCTGGGCCTGTTCGGCACCAAACCCAAATGGGTTCTGCTGGGCTTCCTGGTGGTGATTTCCGTGTTCTCCATGTTCATGTCCAACACCGCCACCGCCGCCATGATGCTGGCCTTCCTGGCCCCCGTGCTTGGCACTCTCCCTGCCGATGATAAAGGTAAGATCGGCCTGGCCCTGTCAATCCCCGTTGCTGCCAATATTGGCGGTATCGGCACCCCTATCGGCACGCCTCCTAATGCAACTGCCGTTAAGTTCCTTGCCGAATCCGGCGCAGAGGTTCCCTTCGTAGAGTGGATGCTTCACATGATTCCCTACGTAGCTATCATGATTTTCCTGGCCTGGCTGCTCCTTCAGTTCTTCTTCCCCTTCAAGGCCAAAGAACTCAAGCTTGAGATTCCGGAGAACAAGAAACCCCATACCTGGAAGACCACCGTTGTGTGGATTACTTTCATCGGCACCATCCTCCTGTGGATGACCGAGAGCATCACCAAGATCAATTCCAATATCGTTGCCCTTATTCCCCTTGGCGTTCTCACCGCCTGCGGTATTTTCACCAAGGAAGACATCAAGGAAATCAACTGGAGCGTGCTGTGGCTGGTAGCCGGCGGCTTTGCCCTTGGTACCTGCCTGCAGGGCACCGGCCTTGCCAAAGTGCTCATCCAGGCCATTCCTTTCGGCAGCATGTCCGTTGTTCTTGTGCTTGTTGTGGCTGGTCTGGTTTGCTACTTCCTCAGTAACTTCATCTCCAACAGTGCCACTGCAGCCCTGCTTATCCCCATCCTTATTGTGGTTGCCGAAGGCATGGCCGATCCCGAGGCCGCCAACAACGCCCAGTTCATCGCCCTTGGCGGCAAGCAGGCAATGATAGTGTTCATCGCCGTGTGCGCATCCATCGCCATGCTGTTCCCCATCTCCACTCCTCCCAATGCAATTGCATCCTCCACTGGTCTTGTGGAGACCAAGGATATGGCCAAGGTTGGCATTATCATTGGCTTAGTGGGCTTCGTACTCGGTTTCTTCTGGCTTACCAAGATTTTCCCGTTCTAGTATGAAAAAGATATTTGTTATAGCTGCCCTTCTTTGCAGCACAGTTGTTTTTGCACAGGAAGAAAAGCCCGCGCATTTCAAGCTGTACGGCTTTATCCGCAACTATATTACTGCCGATTCCCGTGCCGTAAGCGCAGGTACGGAAGACCTTTATTTCTACATGCCCAAGGATTTGGACATGAAGAACGGCGTGGATATGAACGACGGTTTTAACTGGCGTTTCGTGTCCCTTACCACCCGTGTGGGTCTGGATGTGTCCGGTTACAAATGGGGTACAATGGGCATCTCCGGCAAAGTGGAGGCCGATTTCTACTACCTCAGCGGTTCGGTTCCCACCCTGCGCCTGCGTCAGGCATTCATGAAGCTTGACTGGGACGAGTCTCCGGTATCGCTTACCATCGGCCAAACCTGGCATCCCATTGCAACGGACCTTCCGCACATTACCAATCTTGAGTCTGGTGCTCCGTTCAATCCCTTCAGCCGCAGCCCTCAGCTAACTATGGACGTAAAGTTCGGCAATGGTTTCACCTTCACCGCCAGCGTGCTGTACCTTAACCACTATCTGCCCACCGGCCCTTCCGGAAAATTGAAGGACTATTATAAATATGGTCTTCCGGAGTTCTATGCCGGCTTTGGCTACAAGGGTCCTCACTTTGCCGCCAAGATTGGTGTGGATATAGTGAACAGCAAGCCTATCGGCTTTGTGGGATACAACAAGGCCGATCCGGATAAAATTGTGCGCGGATACACCATGGACGTTCGCGAATACAAGGCCAGCGGCATTCTTACCGCCATCTCTCCCTTCGTATTCCTGCAGTACACCAACGGCTTGTTCCAGTTAAAGGCCAAGAGCATCCTTGCCCAGGGCGGCGAGCAGTTTAACCTGCTGTCGGGCTCCGGCCTTGCCACAATTGACGACGTTAATCACAAATATACCTATACTCCCATGCAGGACTGGGCATCGTTCATCAGCTTCCAGTACGGCAAGAAGTTCCAGGTAATGTGCATGCTTGGCTACATGAAGCAGCTTGGCACAACGGCCGATCTGGCCGACGTAAATCAGCTGTGGCTGAACACCGCCGCCGATACCAAGATCCAGCAGGCTTTCCGCGCCACTCCCACCGTGGCCTGGAACCTTGGTAAGTTCACCATCTCCCTTGAGTACAACCTCACTGCGGCTCAGTTCGGCAACTCAAAGGCCGCCGGATATGCCGAGAATGCCGTGCGCAATTCCCGTGGCCTGTATAACCCTGCCGACATGCATTGGCTCCTGAATCACCGCTTAATCTGCATGACCAAGTTCAATTTCTAAATGAAGAAATTACTCGCATCACTTCTTTTACTGGCGGCCATGGTTGCTTTTCCCGGCACTATGGCCGCTCAGTTCAGGGTAGGGGTTAGCGGCGGAGTGTCGTACAACCGCTACTCCATGGACAAACAGTACATGACGGACTACCGCTTTTACGGTGGCTGGGGCGCTACGGCTGGTATTATGGGCCAGTACAATTTTACAGACTGGTTTGGCATAAGGGCCGAGCTTGACTGGGCCCAGCGTAATTACCGCCATACGCGTGCTGTCTATGAGGATAAGCTTGACTACCGTTATAACAACCAGTATCTGCTTGTCCCCGTTATGGCAAACTTCAGTTTTGGCGGCAGACTCAGGGGGTTTGTGAACGTTGGCTGCTACGGCGGCTACTGGCTAAGCAGCCGGCGAAGCGGCAAAGAGTATAACTTTGTTTCCCACACTTCTTTCAATTTTTCCCAGACCATAAAGTTCAATCCGGAGAAGGATCAGAGGGCCGATTTCGGCCTTACAGGCGGTCTGGGCATGGAATTTTTGATATCGGCCCACTGGGCCGTTCAGACCGAAGTCCGCGGCTATTACAGCGTTGTGAGCAGCGTGAAGCAGTATATGGCCCACGTTCAGGATTACAGGTACAACACCACCGTCGGCATCCAGCTGGGTGGCGTTTATACGTTTTAGGAGCCTATGAGAAACAAGATATTTGGAGCAGTGCTCCTAACCCTCAGCTTAATAGGCTGCCGCAAAGAGAGCAGCAACGTGATGTCCTATGCTTTCAAGGACGATATGGCTTTCAAGGCGGCCGATTCATCC